>MDTG01065302.1_pt1 | contig 15684 bp, 15 predicted proteins | sample 811421 | NCBI WGS metagenome assembly MDTG01 (sample SAMN05326645, study PRJNA326480) | marine metagenome | isolation source: seawater | place: Pacific Ocean: South East | collected 2011
ATTATAGGGTATATTCAACAGTATGCGGGAATAGCTCAGTGGTAGAGCATCACGTTGCCAACGTGAGGGTCGCGAGTTCGAATCTCGTTTCCCGCTCCAGTTTTTAATTATTATTTATATTAATAGTTTATATAATTTAAATAAATGATTTTTTTCATTCAAGCTAATTATATTTAAAATGGGTAAGAGATATATTTTCCTCCCTAGGAATAATCTCTTACCTTATAATCTCAATAAAATAAATTAAAAGATAGTTTTGCTATAGATAAGGTACTTCTAATATGACAATGTGAAATGTTACTTGTTTTAATTTTAAAAAAATTATAAAAAAATTAATTTTAAAAGTATCAAATGTACTTTTTAAAATATATTAATTGAGTTATTCTATTTATTAAAATAAAGGAGTCATGACAATAAATTATAAATTTAAACCTTTAAAAAAAAAATATGTAATTCTTATTTTTGTTTTCTGCTTTAACATTCTTCAAGCAAAGGAAGATGACCTTAATTTTGATTTTTGTAATGATAAAAAACTCACAAATAAACAGGAATTTTTGTGCAATCAGGATAGGATGCATAAATCTGTAATCGATAATCCGCTAGCTTTTATTCTCTTTTATTTGTTTTCAATTTTGATTATCGCTTTTTTTTTCCAATTGACTGTAAGAGATATGAAAAAGAAAATAGAATCAAAGAAAAAAAAAGATGATAATTGAAGATATAGTAATTACTAATATTTTCTATTGTCTAATTATTCAGATAATAACTTTAGTTTTGTCCATTGAAATTTCAAAATTGTTCAATATAAAAATAATGGAATTTAAAATTGTAAATTTTTACAAAATATCTAAGTTTAATAAATTTTTTTCATATTTGATTTTTATAATTACTTATTTAACTGCGTCTTTTATTTTTTTTAAACTAAAAGGTGTTTTAGGTTTAGAGTTAATAAATTTAATTTTTTTTTTAATTATGATTTTTGAGTTATTTCTTAAAATTGGCAACTCAAATAGATTTATTGGGTGGTTAGGTGACGGCTTAGATAAAACTTTAAGAGCATTTATGATGTTTATAATCTCACTAAATGTCATTTATTTTTTAACCAGGATTACTCATTCCATATTGCTTATAAAATAAAAAAAAATAATGATTTTAATTAAAAAAAAAATTTCAAAAAAAATCTATCTTATCATATTTGCTATTTTAATGTCTTCTGTCACAAGTTCTTGTGTTTCTGGTTTAACTTTATTCTTTACTGGAACTGCTGCTCAAGACTTTTTTGCACTTTGGTTTTCTTCCTTTTTACGGTCATGGCCAATTGTTTTCATTTTAATTTTAATTTTTGTACCTTTAATAAATAAATTTCTATCGTTATTTTTTAAAAAAAATGAAGAGAAAGAATAAAAAATTAAAATTTTGGTATTTTTTTGATTTTGGACTTTCAGCATATCCTACACTTATTTTAACTTTTTTTTATGCAGCCTTTTATGTCAATAATATAGCTATTAATGAGATTAAAGGTGCATCTGAATGGGGTTTTACGATCTCTATAAGTAGCCTTTTAACAGCAATATTTTTGATAACTTTTCTTTGTATTGGAAAATTGAGTTTAACAAGGAAGTTTTCAATAAAGTATTTTAATTTTTTCTTTTTAACAATTTGCCTTAGCGTTGGCATGTTATTTTTCTTTGATGATAAAGAATATCAAATACTCCCATTACTGCTCATTCTAATTTCTTATATTTCGTTTGAGATTTTAAATTTATTCTACAATTCAACTCTTCATTTGGTTGCAAAAAAAAATTTACAAGGATATTCGTCAAATATTGGCTGGGCTTTTGGTTACTTGGGAGGGCTATGTGCTCTAGGAATAATATTTATATTGCTAGTGAATAATAATTATAGTTTTTTTCCCTTCGTATTTTCAATAAATCTCGTTGGACCTTTTATAGTTATTTGGATAATATTTTTTTGTTTCCCGTTTTTAAACATCATGAAAAATGAGGTTTTGGAAATTAATAAAGATTTGAAGATTTTCGCTTTTTTGTTTGATAAGAAACTAAAAAATTTTATTTTTTCGTATTTTTTTTTTAACAATGGAATTATTTCAGTTTTTGCTTTCGCAAGTCTGTATGCAAGTTCTATTTTTGGTTTTAAACAAGAAGAAATATTAATTTTAGGGGTTCTAATTAATCTTTCCGGAGTTATTGGGTGTTCAATATTTGCATTTTCTGAAAAAAAAATTAAATCTGAAAAAAGTATTTCTATATGTTTAATTTCTCTAACTTTATTAACAATTTCAATATTAATACAAGAAGAAGTTGTTTTTTTTTGGATAATTTCACTCTTAATTGGGTTTTTTATTGGTCCAATTCAAGCTTCAAGTAGATCTTTTCTTTCAACAAATATTTTGTCTGTTAACCAGTTTAACAACTTTACAGTTTATTGTGTTATTGGAAATTTCTGTTCAATATTAGGACCATTTTCTATTAGTATTTTGATTCACCTTACTGACTCTTTAAAAACAGGTTTTTCTCTAATTCCTATTTATTTCCTTGTTGGTCTTATTTTTTTAAGAAAAGTTAATGCTTAAAGTTCCTTATTCCTGTAAAAACCATCTTGATTCTATTCTCATCAGCCTTCTGAATAATTTCTTTATCTCTAATTGATCCACCTGGTTGAATAATTAATTTTAGTGATTCTTTTTTACACAAATCAATTATATCAGGGAATGGAAAGAATCCGTCAGATACCAGAACTGCATTTTTTATACTTTTAACTTTTTTTAAACTTTTTTTAATTGCATGTTTAGCAGCCTCTATTCTGTTAGTTTGTCCAACTCCAATACCTAAAACTTTTTGTTTTTCAACAACAATTACTGCATTTGAATTTACAAACTTGCATACCAATGATCCAAAAAGCATATCTTCTATTTCACTTAAGTTTGGTTTTTCTTTTGTGACAAAAGTCAGATCTTTTTTTAAAATCTTTTTTTGATTCCTTTCTTGTACAATTATGAAATTTTGGGATGATTTTATTTCATAATTTTTTATTTTTTCTTTTTTATTTCTATATTCAAGAAGAATTAATTTTTTTTTTTCTGTTAAGATAATTTTTGCCGATTTGCTAATTTTTGGAGCAATTACTACCTCAGTAAAGTTTTTTGTAATTTTTTTAGCTGTTTTGTCATCCAAGGTTTCGTTAAATGCAATAATCCCACCAAAAGCACTTACTGGGTCAGAATTAAAAGCTAGTTTGTAGCTTTTTTCCAGCGAGTTGCTGACAGCAACGCCACACGGATTACCATGTTTTACTATAACACATGATAATTTTTTTAGTTCGAAGGCTAAAGAAATAGCAATATCAATGTCATTTATATTATTGAACGATAATTCTTTACCTGACAATTGGTTTAGATTATTTTTCCCGAACTTAAAAATACTAGCTTTCTGATGTGGATTTTCTCCATACCGAAGATTTCTTATTTTTTTCATGGGCAATGCATTATCATCGCTAAAAAAACTATTGCTTTCTTCGTTAAACCAATTTGAAATAATACTTTCATAATAGGCTGTATATCTGAATGCCTCTCTTGCAAAATCTTTTCTAATATTTAAGTCTATATTTTTTTTTTCATTTAAAATTTTTTTTAATGAGAGTATTTGAGATCTGGAAACTAAAACTAGAACATTTTCAAAATTTTTGGCTGCCGCTCTAATGAGTGTTGGTCCACCAATGTCAATATTTTTAATACAATTTTCAATACTATCCTTTTTGTTAACGGATTGTTCAAATGGGTATAAATTTACAATAACTAAATCAAAGAATTCTATATTATTTTTCTGACACTCATAAATGTGATTTCTGTTAGACTTATCGGCAAGTATACCTCCGTGAATTTTAGGATGCAGTGTTTTAACCTTACCATCCAGAATTTCTGGAAAACCAGTAAATTCTGAGATTTCAGTGACATCTAAATTAGAATTAATTTTATTTAAATATTTTGAAGTACCCCCAGATGAATAAATTTTTATTTTATGTTTTTCAAAATAAGGGAATAGTAACTTTAGATTCGTTTTATCTGATACTGAAATTAGTGCTTTTTTTATTTTAAACATAATTATTTAACATAATATTCAGGAAGATTTTTTCTTAGTAACAAAACAGAATCTTCCTGAATATTATTTTTAATATTCGTAATTAGTAGATCTATATCGCTTTTAATTAATGGGAACAGTAATGTATTAGTTTCAAGTATACCATCTTCTTGGGTTTTCTTTATTTTTTCTTTTCTATAAAATAGTTCCTCATGAATTTTTTCACCCTTTCTTAATTTAGTGAATTTAATTTTTATTTGTTCTTTCTTATCAGCTCCAATAAGTCTTATCATTTTCTCTGCTAAATCAACAATTTTTACTGGTTCACCCATTTCAAGTATATTGATTGAACCATTTATTCCAGATTTCATAACTGACGAAATAAGTACTAATTCAACTGCTTCTCTTATTGTCATGAAAAACCTCGTCACTTTTGGATGGGTAATCGTTATCGGCCCACCTTTTTGAATTTGTTTTTCAAATAATGGAATCACTGAACCAGAGGAACCTAGAACATTGCCAAATCTAATAATTTTGAAGTTTGTATTAGAATTTTTGCTAATCATTTGTATATATTTTTCGCATAATCTTTTGCTAGCTCCCATAACATTAGTAGGATTTACAGCTTTATCTGTTGAAATAAATATCATCTTTGATACTTTCTGTTTTTCGCAGATATCAGACAAGTATACTGTTGATAAAAAATTATTTTTCAACGCCTCCAGAGGATCATCTTCGACAAAGGTTATGTGTTTTAATGCAGCTGCATGAAACACAATTTGTGGTGAATACTTTTTGACCGTACTTTCTATTTTATTTTTATTTTTAACATCACCCAAAATTGCAACAATTTTTTCTGACTTTAATGCCTCTACAATTTTATAAAGACTGTACTCATTTTGTTCATATATAAGGAGTTTTTGTGGTTTAAACTTTAGGATCTGTCTGCATAGTTCACTACCAATACTACCACCCCCACCAGTAACTAAAATAACTTTGTTATGTATTTCTATCAATTTATTAACATCATGTGTTTTTTGTGATCTTCCTAGAACGTCCTCAAAAACTAAAGGTTGAGTATTAAACTTATTAAAAGATGTCTCTTTAAAATCAGTAATCTGAGGCAGCTCACCTATAGCAAGGCCATTCAATTTTGAAAAAATGAATAAATTTTCAATTTGTTCAGAATTTAAAGAATGCTCTGCAATAATGATTCTTTGGGGTGAAAGTTTTTTTTTAAGTAAAATATCTTTTAAATCATCAAGTGAATTAATCGAAGAAATGATAGGTATACTGTGAATACTTCTTCCAATTGATTTATTTTTTGAACCTAGAATTGCAATAACTTTAAAAGGGGAGTTTTTTTCTCTATTTGCTGCTCTAATAAATAATTCAGCTGAGTCTCCTTCACCAACAACTATAACAGGAATTTTATCCAAAGTTCTTTGAACACTAATTTTATCTTTTATAATTCTGTATATAAATCTAGGAGACGCTACCCCAAAAAAAGAAACAAAAAATAATAGTAAAGGGAAAGATCTGGGAATGTTTTCAAGCCTTATTGAAAGAAATAAAGCAGCCAATATAAATAGTGTTGAGGCTAGGAGGCTCTTAGTTATTGAAGAGATTTCTTGAATGGAAGCATACCTCCATATTCCATGATATAATCCAAATCTATTTAAAAGAAAAAAATTTAAAATTCCAAAAAGAATCATATAAGGCCATAAAAAATCCATCAAATAAAAACTTTGATTTTCAAGTCTAAGCCATAAAGCAAGAAAAAAAGAAATACAAAGAATTGTAAAATCATGAAAGATTGTCAGTAAAATTTTTGTATTTTTGAATATCATACTTATGTTTTTTTCTTACCAAGCCAAAAAAGGAGACTTAATACAATTAAAATTGAACAAATTAAAATTGGAAGTTTATATTTTACATATAATAAAGCAAATATTATTAAAGTAGAGTTTACAATTGTGATTCCCAATAAAACTTCTTGATGACTGAAACCGTTTCTAACTTTTTTCTGATAAAAATGCTCACTGTGAGCTTCAAATATATTCTTTTTTTTCAAAATTCTGCTGACTAATGTTAATGATGAGTCAAGTATATAATAAAGAAGAAGTAAAATTGTAGGAACAAAGTTGTTAAAATTTAGTAAACTTAAAGTACAAATTCCTCCAATTAGAAAACCTAAAGGTATAGAACCACAATCACCCAAAAATATTTTTGCAGATGGTTGATTCCAATATAAAAATCCAAGTAATGACGAAAAAAAAATCAACCCAACATATCTCAACTCCAATAATAACTCTGAATTTAAACTTAAAAGTATAATACCAATACTAAAAGTAATTGTTTGAGAAGCTGTAATTCCATCTATTCCATCCATAAAATTGAATAAATTCGTTATCCATAACCACATAAAAACTAAAAGTATTTTGATAATTATTTGAATTGAGCCTTTATCAAGTAACCAGTTTTTTTGTGAAAAAGTTGTTTCTATAAAATCATTAATGTTAGAATTAAAAAGTTGTAAAGTTAATGTAATTGAAATTATTTGGACCAGGAGCCTTAAGGAACTTGGCAAATTATAAATATCATCCAAGAAAGAAGTTATGAATAAGACTAAAGCAAAACAACATATATATTTCCACGGATCTGGTTTAATTAGATCAAAGTAAATGAAAAAAAATATTGAAACAATTATGATTGGTACTATTATGATCCCAGCACATTTTGGTTTGGGTTTACTATGATTACTCCTTTTTTGAGGAAAGTCTAAAACACCTTTTTTGTTAAGAAAACCTATTAAAATGTTTAAACTAAAAATCGTTAGAAATAGAATAAATATTGGATAAAAAAATAAAAAATGTAGATTCATATTTATATTTGCATTCAATTTAAATGAAAAATATTACATGAAAATAAGAGAAATTGCCATTGTTGGTTTAGGATATGTTGGTTTGCCATTAGCGGTATCACTTTCAAAAAAATATAAAGTGCTCGGATTTGATATTAATAAAAAAAGAATTCAGCAGGTTAAAAGAAATTTTGATGAAACAAATGAGGTAAGCACAGACCAATTAAAAAAATCTTTTGAAAAAGGGTTTGAAGTATCTTTCAAAACAGAAAGACTTAAGCAATCTAATATTTTTATAATCACAGTTCCAACCCCAGTTAATAGAAAGAACAAGCCAGAATTAAGGCCATTACTGAATGCTTGCAAAACTGTAGGTAAAAATTTAAAAAAAGGTGATATTATTATATTTGAAAGCACTGTTTACCCAGGATTGACTCAAGAAGTCTGTGGAAATGAGTTACAAAAGTATTCAGGTTTGTCCGTAGAAAAAGATTTCTTTTTAGGATATTCACCAGAAAGAATAAACCCAGGTGATAAAATTCATACAGTAGAAAAGATAGCAAAGGTGATTTCATCTGAAAATAAAAATGTAGAAAAAGTCCTCAGAGAAATTTATTCCAATGTTACCAATGGATTGATTTTTACTGCTAAAAATATAATGGTTGCTGAAGCATCAAAAGTTATTGAAAACGCTCAAAGAGACATAAATATTGCTTTTATGAATGAAATAGCAAAAATTTGTCAAAAACTAAACATAAGCGTTTATGACGTCTTAGATGCTTCAAAAACAAAATGGAACTTTTTGCCTTTTTACCCTGGGTTAGTAGGTGGTCATTGTATAGGGGTAGATCCGTACTATCTCGCTGATGTTGCAAAAAGGAATAAAGTAAAACCTTTAGTGGTTTTGTCAGGAAGAAAAACTAATGATGACATGAGTAAATTCATTTTTAATCAGATTAATAATAAAACCAAAAGAAAATCTAAGATTTTAATTTTAGGTTTGACATTTAAAGAGAATGTACCTGATTTGAGAAATTCAAAAGTTTTTGATTTACTTAGATTCTTTAAGAAAAGCCATGATGTGTTTGTGTGTGATCCTCTAGTAGAAAATATTTCTGAGAAGAAAATAGAATTTTTAAATTTTGAAAACTTAATCAAGCATAAGTTTGATGTAATAATTCTTGCCGTAGCGCATAAATTATTTAAAGAATTAGAAATAGATAAATTAAAAAGATTTTTAAAAAAAAATGGTTTAATAGCCGATCTCACAGGTATTTGGAGACATAAAAAAGATATAAAAAATTACTGGTCATTATAAAACTAAATTTGTTTAAACATCCACTTGATTTTTCTTTCTGGTATAAAAGAATCTTTAATAAGGATGTGATTACTTTTTAAAATTCTTTGTTTATCACCAAGATAAATACTTTCATTTACAAAGACTCTTGGTTCAGAACAAATAAATTCCCAACCAGTTCCGTCTGGAAGCTTTATTAAAGCTTTTTTTTTACTCCTGGTTACATTTATTTCTAGTTTTGGATGAAGATGGAACCGGATAAAATATTTTTTTGGAATATTACTGTAATCACTTCTTGTTTTCGTAAAACAATCTTGTCCTCTTAATATTTTTCTTACGCTATCAATATGGATCCTTCTCGAATGTATGACTCCAAAATAATTTTTGTATCCTGAATGAGCGGAATCTATCCAGAATGAGTTTTCTTTTCGATATAACTTTGACCACACATTTGCTATTCTTTTTTTATCATTGATATTATCTAAAATATTCGAGGAATTAACATTATCGATGCAAGCTGTACTGTGAGCAGCAGAGGATTTAAGTGCGTTCTTAAAAATTTTATTTTTTATTCCTGGAGATCCACAGTTTACTACCAGAAGTTGCCTTCCAACTGAAAGTTCAAAAGAAAGCGCACCTGCATAAATATCTTCAACTACGGGAGAACTACAATCCATTACAAAATTTAATTTATTACTTGATATTCTATGAAACCCTGAATTCGTTTCTTGGGCATTCTTTTTAGCCCTGAAATTTGCCCGTATCAGAACTTGATCAATAATTTTTTTATTTATATAATTTGAATTATTAAATTTGGCCAAAGTTCCATTAGGATGTATGAATAATTTTATTACGTGCGACATAATCTTTATCGTATAGTCTATTTCTGAGGGAATTTTAAGTTTTATGGTTGCAAGATAATTTTTTATATCTAACAGATTAATTAGAAACTCTAGATGTTTGCTGGGAGATTTTAAGTAATGACAACCACTATCGAGCACTTGATTATTAATCTCTTGTATCAGTAACTTCATAGAATTGTGTCTATATTTCTTAAAAGTTTCTAAGCTTGACGTTAATGCAATTAACCCTTTTACACCTTCAATTCTTTTGTGACCAAAGATATCTTGTAAATTATTTCTTACTAAAAAATTCCCTTGCTTACATATACTTTTTATTAATAGTTTCTGAAATTGTGAATCAGCGCTTGAGAAATAGAAGGTCAGATTGCTGAGAAGACAACTAATTCGTTTACCTAAAATATCACTTCTCCATTCTAATGGACTCCAACAATTATGATATTTTATCCATTTTTTAAGAATTTCCCTAGCATGTAGAGGAGATTGAGAAGTACTGGTAGCTTTAAGATCCTTAAGCCAATCAAAGCAATGAAACCTTTCTTTCCATATTTTAGAAGCACTATTATTTTCCCAAAAAGAATTTTTATAATTTAATGTTTCACCAAAGAAACTGAAATAACCCATTAAAATTTTATTTCCATTATCTATATCACCTTGCCAATAGTCATTTAGTTGATGAATTATTTTAGTTGAAACATTTTTAGACAGTGCCAAATCAAAGAAAACTGTTCGAAAATAAAGCTTCCTAAGATAACTTAAAAATAAATTTTTTTTAATTTTTTCCACCTTTAACAATGCACGACACAAAAAAACCGTCCATTCCTCCCTTATTTTGATAACAGATAGGAGTAGAATATATCATTCCATCAATTATTTTTACTTGAATATTATTTATAAGTTTTCTGTCAAGTTTGAATAATGAGAGATCCCTATTTTTTTTGAGTAGTTTGCAAATTATATCTTTACCCTCTTCAGATATTAACGAACAAACGGAATAAACAAGAAGACCATTCTTTTTTAAAAAGCCTAATGATTTTTCAAGTAATTTTTCTTGTTTTGAAGCTAATACCTTCAAATTTAATTTTTTCTTAAAATATAAAATATCAGGTTGCTTATTTATCACACCACTTCCAGAACACGGAGCGTCAATAAGAATGCAGTCATATTTTTGTTCACTTTTCCACCTATTGAAATCTTCATTTACCAGTTTAACTTCAAACTTTGTTCTTGATAAATTTTCTTTGAGAGTAAAAAATCTTTTTTGCGAAATTTCAATAGCTGTCACATCAAAATTATTTTCACATAGTTGCAAGGTTTTACCACCTGGAGCTGAACCAATTTCTAAGACTTTTGGATTAACTTGCTTAAAATAATTCTCTATAATTACTACTGGTAATGTTGAAGCAGCACTTTGAACCCACCAGTAGCCTGAAGAAAAAAAAGGTAAGTCTTTAATAAGACCAGAATTATTCTTACGAATTAACTCTCCAAACATTGGTTTTCCATTTAATAATTTGGGCCAATTTTTTTTTTTAAAAAACTCTTTTTTAACCTTTATATCTAAAAATGGCTCCTTTAAAGATTGATGAGCAAATTTAAGCGCAGAATTTAGACTAAAATTTTTTTTCCAATTATCAAATATCCAGCTAGGTATATTTTCTTCAATTTTTAAATTATCTAGGAGTTTCTGTTTATCTCTGCATACTTGTCTGAGTAAAGCGTTGACGAAACCAGCAATATTTGACCCAAATTTTTTGGATAAGTTTACGCTAATGTTTACTGCTGAATAGTCTTCGGTACGCATAAACAATATTTGCGTAATAGCTATTCGTAAAATATTAAGAATTTTTTTTTCAGATTTTCTTCTTGTATATTTTTGAATTATTTTTTCAATTGATTTGTTCCATCTAAAGAAAGTAAGTATCAGAACTCTTACAAAAGCTTTATCCCTTGAATCCAAACGTACAAAATCTTCGTGTTTATCAATAATTTTTTCATATTTTGAATTTTCATCAGAATTATTTAGAATTTCAAAACAAATTTTTCTTGTACAAAGTTTCAAATTAAACCTAATGAAGTTGATTTTTGTAACTGAATATATTACTTAATGGTTATGAAGCAAAAAAAAAAATTAAAATCTAAAAAAAATTTTGTTAACGAAAAGAAAGAAATTGGTGGGCCTAAAGGTCCTGAACCAACGAGGTATGGAGATTGGGAACGAAAAGGCATTTGTTATGACTTCTAGCTTCTCCTCAGATTTCTTGTATTAATAAGCTCCTTCACTACGCTTGGATCATTGAGAGTTGAAATATCTCCAATCGTTCCTTCCTCTCCACTAGCAACTTTTCTAAGTATTCGTCTCATAATTTTTCCTGACCTTGTTTTTGGTAAATTTGGAGCCCATTGAATTTTGTCAGGAGTTGCTATTGGACCTATGATTTTTCTTACCCAATTAAGTAGGTCAGTTTTCAGTTCATCTGTATATTTTTCACCCGACATTAATGTAACATAAGCATAAATACCTTGTCCTTTTACTTTATGAGGAAAACCCACAACTGCTGCTTCTGAAACTTTTGGATTTAAAACCAAAGCACTCTCAACTTCAGCAGTTCCTAATCTATGCCCCGAAACATTAATTACATCATCAACTCTTCCAGTAATCCAGTAATATCCGTCATTATCTCTTTTACAACCGTCACCTGTAAAGTATTTCCCTTTAAATGTTGAAAAATATGTATTTTCAAATCTTTTATGATCTTTATAGACAGTTCTCATCATGCCGGGCCAAGAGTCAATTATACATAAATTTCCTGCACATGCTCCTTTAAGTTCATTTCCATCATTATCTACGATGATTGGTTGAATTCCAAAAAATGGAAGAGTTGCTGATCCAGGTTTTGTTGGAGTTGCACTTGCAAACGGTGCTATGAGTGTTGCTCCAGTTTCAGTTTGCCAATATGTATCAACTATCGGACATTTTCTTTTACCTATTTTTTCATGGTACCATTTCCAAGCTTCTGGATTAATAGGTTCACCAACTGTGCCCAATATTCTAAGCGATTTTCTTGAAGTCGAATTTACAAATTGATCTCCCAGACCCATCAGTGATCTAATTGCAGTCGGTGCGGTGTAGAATATTGTAACTTTATGTTTGTCAACTACTTCCCAAAATCTAGCTCCCGTCGGATAAGTTGGTATACCTTCAAACATCAAAGTAGTTGAACCGTTACATAATGGACCATAAACAATATATGAGTGCCCAGTAACCCAGCCCACATCAGCTGAACACCAATAAATATCATTATCTTTAATATCAAAAATATATTTGTGAGAGAGTGAAGCATGAAGTAAATAGCCTGCTGTTGTATGTAAAACTCCTTTGGGTGCTCCAGTTGATCCTGAGGTATACAGAATAAATAAAGGATCTTCAGATGATTGTGTTGCAATTTTGCAAGTTTTAGACTGATCTTTTACAATTTCGTGATAATAATAATAATTTGTTTCTAGAATTTCTTCGTGACTTGTCCTCTTAACTACAACAACATTTTTCACAAAATTTATATTTCTGATACTCTCTTTTACATTTTTTAAAAGAGGTATTCTTTTATTTCCTCTTAAACCTTCATTAGCGGTTATTATTGTGTTTGATTCGCAATCAATTATTCTATTTCTCAAAGATTCTGGAGAAAATCCTCCAAAAACTACTGAATGTATAGCCCCAATTCTTGCACAGGATAACATTGCAATAGCAGCTTCTGGAATCATAGGCAAATAAATAGTTACTCTATCACCTTTTTTTACGCCAATTTCTTTAAGAGCATTTGAGAATTTACAAACTCTTTCATGCAGATCTTTGTAAGTAATTTTTTCGCTTTCCTCAGGGTTATCTCCTTCCCAAATTATTGCTATTTTCTCTGATTTATCCTTGAGGTGTCGATCTAAGCAATTAAAACTTGCATTGAGACTACCATCTAAAAACCATTTAATTTCAACATTACCTGTGAAACTTGATTTTTTTACTTGTTTAAATCTTTTTATCCAGGATATTGTATCAGCTTGCTCTGCCCAAAAATTTTCAGGGTCTTCAATGGATTTTTTGTATAAATGAAGATATTGTTCAAATGTTATTGATGCGTTAGATTTTACTTCATTAGGAACATCATATGTATCTAATAGTTTATTCATAGTAAAAATTCTTTAATAAACTTTTTTAAATTTGCAAATTTCAATTTTCTTAAATAAACCACCTAAATAATATGGATCATTTTTCGAAAAAGTTTCTGCTTCTTGTTTGCTCACAAAATCTAAAATTAAAAGACTTCCTACGGGCTCTTCATTTTCACTTAATAGTGGTCCAGCTGTAAGAATTTTTTGTTCAAATTTTTTTAAATAGGAAATATGATCACCTCTGAGTGACTTTCTTCTCTCCAGAGATCCATTTTTATCGTAACAATAAATAGAATATAACATTTTCAAATTTCGAATTGAAGTGGTCTAGATAATAAATTATAAATTACATTAGATATTGACTCTCCGTCAAGAACTTCTTTAACAGCATTACAAATTGGTAATTCAACTTCATTCATCTTAGCTAAATTACAAATTGCTTTGCAAGATGCCACACCTTCGTTAAGATTTTTTTGGCTATCTATCTCGCTTAATTCCAACCCACTTCCTAATTTATAACCTAAAAGCATATTTCTAGATTTGATTGAATTACAAGTAAGATTCAAATCACCAAGACCTGATAAACCCATAAAGGTTTTTTCCTCAGCTCCTAAGCGTTTTCCAAGTGCAATCATTTCTTTAAATCCACGTGTCATGATAGATGATTTAGCATTTTCGCCTAATTTTTTTCCTGTAACTATTCCGCATGCAATTGCGATGATATTTTTCATTGATCCACCTATTTGTGTTCCGATAATGTCGGTATTGAAATATGGTCTAAAATTTTTATTTGAAATACTTTTTCCAACTTTTTTTATTATTTCCCTGTTAGTAGACGACAGTACAAAAGCTGTTGGGAGATTTTTTGAGACTTCATCAGAAAAATTAGGGCCTGATAGCACGATTGGTTCTAAGTTAGGATAAATGTCTAAAAAAACTTCAGACATTAATTTGTTAGATTTATTTTCAATACCTTTTGAACACAATATAAAAGTTTTTTTTGAGCTTATGTTTTGGATAAAATTTAAAAGATTTTTTCTTACCATTTGAGAAGGAGTTACAATAAATATTAAACTTGAATTTTTTAGTCCACTAATTTTAGTGGTTAATTTTATTTCTTTGGGTAACGCCTGATTAAGGAGATATCTGGACTTTCCTTGATTCAACTCATCATATGATTTGACTGAATTAACAAAAATTGTAACATTACACTTTGAAAAATTTAAAGCTATCGAAAGCGCTATTCCCCAGGATCCATTTCCAATAATTCCAATATTTTTATAATTCATTTATTGACCACCTTGGTTTTGGTAAAAATTTTATAGAATCACCTTTTTCTCCATTAATAATTCTTTCAATGGCAGTCCAAGCGACCATTGAGGCATTATCCACACATAATTTTGGATTAGGTGCGAAAAAAAACATCCCTTTTTTTTCGCAAAGCTCAATCATTTTTTTTCTCAAATATTTATTTGAGGCTACACCTCCAGCCATTAAAAAATAACCTTTTCCAAACATTTTTAAAAACTTGTTTATTCCACCACTACATCTATCTATTAAGCACTCACTGACAGCTAGTTGAAAACTGTACGCAAGATCAGTAGTGAACTCTTTCGAATTTGTTTTTTCTACTTTTCTTCTTACAGCAGTTTTTAAACCAGAAAATGAAAAGTCCAAATTTTTTTTTTTAATCATTGGCCTAGGTAATATAAATATATTTTCTCCTTTACTCTTTCTTGCTAGCATTTCAATTTTTGGTCCTCCAGGGTATCCTAGTCCAAGAATTTTTGCAGTTTTATCATATGCTTCTCCAACAGCATCATCAATAGTTTCGCCTATTATTTCAAATGAGTTGTAAGCTTTAGCAATAACCAATTGCGTATGCCCACCAGAAATTAGCAACACAAGAAAAGGAAATTCAATTTGTTCTACAATTCTTGAAATTAAAATATGAGCTTGAAGATGATTGATTGCAAAAAAAGGTTTGTTTGCGCCAATTGATAAAGATTTAGCAAAGTTTGACCCAATGAGAAGTCCCCCGTTTAATCCTGGTCCACAGGTTGCAGCGATCGCATCAATATCAGAAATTTTTACATTTGTTTTTTTAAGAATTCTTTGTGTAATTTTCTTAAGAGTTTTTATGTGTTCCCGTGAGGAAATTTCTGGAACAACCCCTCCAAAAATAGTATGTTTTTTTGTCTGTGAAAAGACTATCTCTTTAATAGTTTTACCACCAAATTTACACTCATTTTTTTTTACTAATGCTACTGCTGTTTCATCACAGCTAGTTTCAATACCAAGAACTAACATATTTTCTAAATACTTTTAATTTATCCATAGATTTTAGAATACTATCGTAATAATATTTTAACAAATGTTAAGTGTTCAAAAAAAAATAAT
>MDTG01185185.1_pt1 | contig 15684 bp, 16 predicted proteins | sample 811421 | NCBI WGS metagenome assembly MDTG01 (sample SAMN05326645, study PRJNA326480) | marine metagenome | isolation source: seawater | place: Pacific Ocean: South East | collected 2011
ATGAGTTTAAAAAATTCGATGATAACATAGTTCCTGTATATGGACCTAAAATATATTTGATTTGTAAAGCCTTTAAATTTTTATTTACTTGCAGGTATCTTATTGCTGCAGATTGTTCAGGTAAAGTTGTTATTGCATAATTCTCGTTAACTTTAAAATCACGAAAACTGTCAAGATTTGAAACGGCTGTATATACTGATTGTGATGATTGTCTAATCTCAGTTTCTGTTCTAGCAAAAAAATATTCCCCACCTGTTGGATTTTTATTTGATTGCTTAATTAAAATCGCAGCATCTATTAGTTTATTTTTTAGTAAATATATTAAAACTTCTGTTATAATACCCGCGCTGGAGAAGTGTTTATGATTTTTATAATCGTTAGACCAACCCAAAAACAGACTTTCTGTAATTCCTAGAAGCCAATTATCTGGAAATTTTTTATAAAAATTTTTGTAAAGGTCATAGTAGTTAAGTGTGTTTGCTGGACACGCATTAAACAAATCTTGATCAATATCTTTTGAAACATTACTTGAAAAACTCGGCATTGGTTTTCCATAATTAGTAACCATTTTAGCTTCATCATAATTGTGAGAGCTTACGCAAAGACCACAACTAAAACACAAATCATTTTTTAAAATTTTATTTTCAATTTCTTCAATTAAAGTAAATTTTTTTTTCACGAATTTTTTGATTTACTCTCAAAATTTTTAATAATTGTCCTCATTTCTTCTAGGTGCTGTCTATTGATATTCATTAGATCTGCAAGCAAAGAAGTTATGCATGTCTGAAATCCTATTATCATTAATGTTATAGACAAAATAAGACTTGGAATATGTGTTCTACCCACTTCTATAAAAACATAAGTAAGTAAAAGCCATCTGACTCCAAGAATTACACCAATAGAGAATAACAAAACTCCTAATGTAAAAAAAAATCTAAATGGTTGATATGCTAATATTATTCTTAAAATGATAAAAAAAGAATTTTTTATATAATTAAAGTTACTTTTAACTAACTTTGATTTTCTATAATCACTATTTATTCTAATATCTACACAAGTCGTTGGAATACCAATATTACCTGCCTGTATTATTGTTTCTAAGGTGTATGTAAAATTATTAAAAACAATTAATTGAAGAGCGGCCTTTTTTGAAATAGCTCTAAAACCGCTCGTTACATCCAAGATATTTGTACCACTAATTTTTCTTACAACGAAACTTCCAATCTTCTGTAATTTTTTTTTCACATATGAAAAATTTTTAATTTCTTCAATTGGTCTAGTTCCAATTACAATTTCATGGCTATTATCAAGAATTGGTTTTACTAATAAATTGATATCATTTGCATTATACTGATTATCTGCATCAAGATTTACAATTATATCAGCATTTAATTTTATTGATTCATTGATGCCTGTCATAAAAGTTTTAGCCAAACCTAAATTTTTCTTATGCTTAAAAATATGTTTAACACCTTCTTTTTTAGCTATTTCTACAGAATTATCATTACTACCATCATCGATCAAAATAGTAATAATTTCACTTATTCCAGTAATATTTTTTGGTATACTTTTTATTGTTTTAGCTAAAAGTAATTCTTCATTATAACATGGGATTTGAACAACTAACCGCATAACATATCAAATATCATTAAGCTTTTATTTAATAAAGAACTATAATTAACCTAATTAGAAATATAAACTGCATATTGGAATTCATATATTATAGTGTATATCTATTTAAAATGGCGGAGTAGCTCAGTTGGTCAGAGCGCACGGCTCATATTCGTGATGTCGGGGGTTCAAATCCCTCCTCCGCTACCATTTTAAAAAATATTATTATTGAGAAAATGAAACTAAGTAATTTAAAAATGCTTGTCATTGGAGACATTATAATTGATCATTACCAATTTGGAGAAGTGAGCAAAATATCTCCAGAGGCTCCAACACCAATTATAAACCTAAAATCATCGGAATATAAACCAGGAGGAGCTTCAAATCTTGCAATCAATTTAGCATCAATCGGTGCATCAGTAACCCTGATTGGTGTCGTTAACTCAAAAAAACACATTGGATTGATAAACAAACATTTAGCAAATAAAAAAATAAATTTAAAAATTATTATTGATAGCAAATACACAACACCATTTAAAACTAGATTTATTGCAAATGGGTATCAACTTTTAAGATTAGACGAAGAAGAAGTTTTATCTAACAAAAAATTTTCATACAATCGAAAAATAATAAATTACGCTAATAAATGGATTAATCAGAATAAAGATAATAACACTAGCGCAGCTGTTTTATTTTCTGATTATCAAAAAGGATCATTAATTGATCCAAAAAAATTATTGAGAAGTGTAAAGAAAAAAAAATCATTACTTTTTTAGACTCCAAATCAAAGGATCTTAATAGATATAAGGGGGTAGAGATATTTAAACCAAATAATCATGAGTTTAATTCACTGTTTAATAATTCTAATCAGACTGATGCAAGTAAATTTAAATATTTACAATCAAAATTTAAATTTAAAACAATTTTTAGAACATTAGGTGAAGAAGGTATTGAGCTTTACTCAAAAAACAAATTAAAAAAAATTAAAACCAAATCTATAAATGTTTTGGATGTAACTGGTGCTGGAGATACTTGTCTTGCTCTAATATCAGTTGCAAAGTTGCTTAATTTCTCCGATTATGATTGTGCAATGATTGCAAATAAGGGGTGTGCCCTCGTTATTGATAAGATTGGCACTGCTTCTGTCACAAAGGATAATTTTTTAAATATTTTAGATGAATTCAAAAAAAAGTAAAATAGTGTTTACAAATGGATGCTTTGATATTTTACATGCAGGCCATGTTCATCTTCTAAAATACTCAAAAACACTTGGAGAAAAATTAATAGTTGGCCTAAACTCTGATAAATCAATCAAAAAATTAAAAAAAGGAAAAAATAGGCCTATTAATAACCAAAAGCATAGAAAATTAATTTTGGAGTCTTTAAGATTTGTTGATCAGGTAATAATATTTAACGAAGAAACCCCGCTAAAGATTATTAAAAAAATCAAACCTGATATTCTTGTGAAAGGCTCTGATTACAATTTAAATAATATTGTTGGATTAGAGGAAGTTTTAAAAAATGGAGGTAAAGTTAAAATATTTAAAAAAAAAATAAATTTTTCTTCAACAAAAATTATTTCTGCATTGTAAATCAATTGAAAATCAATACTATTTAAAAATGATTTTAAATTTTTGTATCGATTGAAATGCACGAAAACAGAAAATTTGAGGTGAAAATTAAGCTTTCCAATAAATCTTTTGGTTACTTTACATCGTTTATCTTTTTAATAATTTTTTTGTACCCACTTATATTCTATGATGAGTTAACTCATCGAATTTGGGCAATAATTATTTCATTAATATTATTTTTATTATCATTTTTTTATAGCAAAATATTTGAGCCCTTAAAAAATCTTTGGTTGAAGATTGCAAAAATTATTTCACATATACTATCTATATCAGTAATGTTATTTATTTTTATTTCTACTTTAGTTCCAATCGCTATCATTATGAAAATATTAAGATATGATGGCTTGAAACTTAAATTAAATAAAAATACAAATACATATTGGATAAAAATAAAAAATAATAATCTTATTTCCTTTAAAGATCAGTTTTAAATATGGATTTTATCAAACAACTTTTTAAATTTTTTGCAGTTCGAAAAAAATTTTGGTTACTTCCAATAGTCATAATGTTGTTTATATTTGGTGGATTAATTATTTTATCTCAGAGTTCAGCAGTTGCCCCTTTTATTTATACATTATTTTAAATTGTGAAAATCATACTTGGCATATCAGCTTTTTATCATGATAGTGCAGCTGCTCTAGTTAAGAATGGTGAAATTGTAGCTGCTGCTCAAGAAGAGCGTTTTACAAGAGTGAAACATGACTCTAATTTTCCATTATATTCTGTTAAATATGTTTTAGAAGAAGCAAAAATTGAACTGTATGACGTTGATGCGATAATTTTCTATGACAAGCCTCTACTAAAATTTGAAAGACTACTTGAAACATATGTTAGTTTTGCTCCACGAGGATTGATATCTTTTGTTAAGGCTATGCCAATTGTTTTAAGAGAAAAATTATTTTTAAAAAATTTAATAATCAAAAATTTAAAAACATTAAATAAAAGCCTGAAACCAAATAAAATTTTTTTTTCTGAACATCATTTAAGTCACGCTGCAAGTGCATTTTATCCGTCCCCGTTTGAAGAAGCAATTATACTTACTATGGATGGAGTAGGAGAGTGGGCTACAGCTTCTGTTGCTCAAGGTAAAGGTAAAAATATCAAGATTCTTAAGGAGCTGCATTTTCCACACTCATTAGGCTTACTTTACTCTGCTTTCACTTACTATTTGGGTTTTAAAGTTAATAGTGGTGAGTATAAAGTCATGGGATTAGCTCCTTATGGTAAACCAAAATACAAAAATATTATATTAAATAAATTAATTGATCTTAAAAGTGATGGGTCTTTTAGGTTAGTTATGAAATATTTTAATTTTGCAACTGGTTTAACTATGATCAATAGTTCATTTTCTAAACTATTCAAACAGCCAATAAGAAAAGAAAAAGAGAAACTAACAGAATTTCATATGGATATTGCTTCTTCTATCCAGGCTGCGACAGAAGAAATTCTCTTAAAAATAACTAGTAATATTCATCAGGAATATAAGATTGACAATTTATGTTTAGCTGGCGGAGTTGCATTAAACTGTGTTGCAAATGGAAAAATATTACGAGATAATAAATTTAAACAGGTATGGGTTCAGCCTGCATCAGGAGATTCTGGTGCTGCACTTGGGGCAGCATTGCTATTATATTATAGTAAAAAAGAAAATCAAAGAAAGATAGTTTCTAAAGAAGACTTAATGAATGGCGCCTACCTTGGTCCATCCTATACAAATTCTCAAATTGAAAAAGATCTTAAAAATGTAAATGCTAAATATATTTTATTAAATGATGAAGAACTAATTAATGAGGTTTCTAATTTATTATACAAAGGAATGATTGTTGGGTGGTTTCAAGGAAGAATGGAATTTGGGCCTAGGGCATTAGGATCAAGATCGATATTAGCCAATCCAATGATTAAAGATATGCAAAAAAAACTAAATTTAAAAATTAAATTTAGAGAATCATTTAGACCATTTGCTCCAGCAGTAATTTATGAAAATTTATCTGAGTGGTTTGATTTAGACAGTAAAAGTCCTTACATGCAATTTGTTAGTCGTGTTAACAAAGATAAAATATTAATTGATGAAAATACAAAAAGTTTTTTTGGAATAGAGCGTCTAAATTTAATCCGCTCTCAAATTCCATGTGTTACACATGTAGATTATACTGCTAGAATTCAAACTGTGCATAAGAATACAAATTTTAGATTTTATTCTTTAATAAAAGCTTTCAAAGATTTAACTAATTGTCCAGTATTATGTAATACATCATTTAATATTAGGGGTGAGCCAATAGTTAATTCTCCTTATGATGCATATAGATGTTTTATGGGCACTGAAATGGACGTACTAGCTATTGGAAATTACATTTTATTTAAAAATGATCAAATCAACAATCTTGATCCTAATTATAAAAATCAATTTTTAAATGACTAATCTCAAGAAATAACACTACTGATATTTAGTTTGAATTGTTGCTCAAAATGCTATTTGCAAATATATTTATATACATATTTAGTTTTTTTTAATAATTGTGATTTAAAATTAATAATATATAGCAGATTATTTACTTTATCGCGGGATGGAGCAGCCCGGTAGCTCGTCAGGCTCATAACCTGAAGGTCGTAGGTTCAAATCCTACTCCCGCAACCAAAATCAATCTATAATCAATCAAATTGCTATTGCTTAATATTTCTTTTAATTTTAAAAACTCAAATTTAATCGTTACTCTTAAATTCAAATTTTTTTATTCTTTCTTGGTTCATATAAGAACAATTAATAACAACTTATATAGAGTTTAAAAAGAAATATTGGGTTATTTTTATAATGATAACTAATTAATATTTTACAAAATAATATTCATATATTATTTATAACTATGTCACTAAAATTAGATGATATTAAATTATCAAATAAAAAAATATCAATATTAAATAGGAAACCCTTTCCGTTTTTCTGTTGGGATAATTTCCTTCCAACAGATGTGTACAAAGAGCTAGAAGCTTGTTGGCCAGATGACTCGTATTTTAAATCTTCAATTTATGGAGGTAAGCAATCCATTCAAAAAAATCAAAGTGATTTAGTCGAGAAATTTTTTGACAAAAATAAAATTTGGAGAGATTTATTATGTTTATTTGATAGTCAGCAATTCATAGATGACGCTAAACAATTTATTAAGCCATTACAATTTCCTCATAGACCTATAATCTCTATGAAAAAATGGAAACTTAATAAGCAAAAAAACCTATCAAATTTTTTTACTACTAACGAAGTTGAGATTGACTGGGAATTATCAAGATACAATAAAGACAATTTTCTGTCTCCTCATACAGATAGATTGACAAAATACATATCACTACTTCTTTATTTTCCAGATAGAAAATGGAATCAAAGTTATGGAGGAGGAACGGTTATGTATGAGTCTAAAGAAAAAAAATATGAACGAAATTGGGGCAATGTTTACATTCCTCTTGAATACATGAATAAAGTAAAAACTTTTGAATATATTGAAAATAGAATGGTGGGTTTTATAAAAACGGCAAACTCTTGGCATGGCGTAGAACCAATTAATCAACCAAGTAATATTTACAGAAAAGCCCTTGCAATTAACATAAGCTTAAGTGAAAAATCAATAATTTCTTTTTCAAATAGGGTAAAAGAGTCTTTTGTGAGGAGGATTTCATATAACAGATTTAAGAATATTGATGTTCATAAAAAAAATTAATGGTATTAGAATAATAAGTTTCTAATAAATCGTAAACTATGCTGAATTCTTTTTTTAAAAATTTAAAAATTAATGTCTTTTTTTTGATTGTTTCATTAATTTTAAGTATATTATCTTATATCTTCTTAAATAACTCAAGATCAAACATAATTAGTTTTGATGGAATATCTGAATTCAGATTAAACTCTGATTTAATTTGTTCAACAGCAATGATATATGAAGATTTAAAAGAAATAGATTACAAAATACAAATTAACAATCAAATTAATATTTTACAAAAGGTAGACTCAGAAATAGGTCACATGATAGCATCTAATTTAAATTTAACTGTTGATCAAAAATTAGACAAATACCTTTGCACATATAAAGGAGAACTGGCCAAATCTATCATGGCTTTTTACGATATAGTCATGAATAGTTTGTATTCACATTTAAATTTTAAAAATTTTATTGATTTCTATAATTATAATGATTTATCGATCAATCCAATAAAGACAAACTTTATTTTTGATAAAGATAATATAAATTTTGCAAGCTACGATAAGGAAAAATATCAATATAATATAGAGAATATAAAGTTAAAATTTTACGAACTTGGTATACCTTATTTTAAAAACCTAAATATTACCTATGATGAATTTATTGATAATTTCAGAAATTTTTATAACCAAATTCTAATTGATAGATACTCAAATTTAATCAACAATATTTATAATCAAAATCTTTTAAAATTAAAAAATATTAATGAAAAGTCTCTAATAATAGACTCTAAAGAAAATTTACTTCAATTAAACATTTCTTTTTTAAATGAATTTAATGATCTTACAAATAAAGATTTTCTTATTTTGCAAGACTCCAATAGGTATGATGATTTACCTTTTGACAGACGTTATTTGTCTATATTCGTATTTATTTTCTTGATGATTAGTTTGAATGGTATTCTAATTCAGTATCAGAAGATGAATGATTTCTAACAAACTAATTATAAATAAATTTTTTCCAATTGCAATTATTGCACTAATTCCATTATTAATAACTGGTCCATTGATTCCAGAGGTAATTATTATTTTAGCAGTTTTTTTTTATTTTTATAATTTTCATAAAATAAATATCTATTTCAACACATTTTATTTAGGTTTATTGTTCTATTTTATTTATTTAATAGTTCTTTCTTTATTTGCAGAAGATACCTTCTTATCTCTACAAAGTTCATTATTTTATTTTAGATTTTTTATTTTCTCTATTGTGATAGTCTACTTATTTTTTAATTTTGAATATTTTAAAAATTATTTATCAAATTTAATTATTTTAATCATGTTAATTTTTTTTATTGATTTAATGATTACTTTAATTTTTGGGCAAAATTTACTAGGAGATAAAATTACTCAATCAAGATTTTCTGGCTTTTTTGGTGAAGAAAAAAAATTAGGGTCATATATTTTAAGAATTTTTTTTATATTTGTTCTTTGTCAGCCACTTAAAAATAAACAAATTTGGAGTAATAAATTTATTTTTATTTTTATAATTACACATATTTTAATTATGTTTGCAGGTCAAAGGGGATGTTTAATCCAATTATTATTATTTGATATTTTCCTCATCTTATTTTCTATTAAAATTTTTTCAATAAAAAACGCTATAATTTTATTTACATTATTACTTACATCTATTTATATTGTTAAAAATAATGAAATTTTAAGTAATCGAATTATAGATACCACATTTTATGATTTGAACATTAAAAAATATTTAATTACTTCTGAAATATTTGAAAAAAATATAGATGAAATAGTCTATGACATACAAAACATCAATCCATATCCAAATCACTATCAAAGAATATATGGTAATAGTCTTAAAATTTTTTATGATAACTATATTTTTGGGATAGGCCCAAAAATGTTTCGTATTGCTTGCAAAGAATATGATTATAATGACAGTTGCTCAACTCATCCACATAATATGTATCTTCAACTTCTATCCGAAACGGGATTAGTTGGAACAATTTTTATTTTAGGTCTGTACTTTTATTTCAGTTTTAATAATTTTAATAATTACAAAATCAATGTTAAAAAAAATGATTATTTTATTATCTCATTAGTTGTATTTGTTTTATTTTTTCCTTTTTCAACTTCAACAAATATTTATAATAATTGGATATCCATATTAAATTTCTACATAATATCTTTAGTAATTTGTCAAAATCGTTATAAAAAAGAAATTTATGATTAATGTCGGAATTATTGGGTTTGGTAGAATAGGTAGATCAATCTTTCGTCTAATTTCGGATGAAAAAAAAATAAAAGTAAAATTAATAAGTGATTTATATGACGATATAGATAATTTAATTTATTTGATTAAAAATGATACAACTTATGGTCAATTTAAGCGTGACATTAAACCTAAAGATAAAAACAAACTATTACTAGAAAAAAAAATCATTCAATATTTTACTAGCAATGAAATAAATGAAAATAAATTAAAAAAATTGCAGCTTGATGTATTGATTATTTCAAATGGCATTTCAAGCGTAATAGATAATTTTGTCAGTTTTCAAAAAAAGGGATTAGTAAAAAAAATAATAATAACAAATAGTACTGATAAGTGTGAAAAAGAAATTGTTATGGGTGTTAATGATGCAAATAATCTAAAAAAATATAATATTTTCTCTAGCAGTATTTGTGATGCAAATGCAATATCACATCTTTTAAATATTTTAGAAAAAAATAATTTATGTAAAAATGGTTCTGTTACAACAATCCATCCCTGGTTATCATATCAAAACTTAGTTGATAGTTTCTCTATTTCACAGAAAAATCCGAACTTTAATTGGACGAATTATTCTTTAGGAAGGTCGTCTATTGATAATATTATACCAAAAGACACAACTGCAATTGATGCTGTAGATAAAATTTTACCAGGAATTAAATCAAAATTTCTATCTTTTTCTTATAGAGTTCCTAATAGTATTGTAGCTTCTTCAGATTTAACAATTAATTTAAATAAAAAAGTTTCAAGTAAACAACTTAAAAATTTAATGGAAAATGAGTTTAAGAATAGTAAATACGTAAAACTTAACTATGAGTCTCTTGTTTCTCTCGACTATAAAGGATCAAAGTACAGTGCAATAATTGATATGCAATGGATAAAAGTTAAAAACAATACGGCGAAGTTTGTTATATGGTATGATAATGAATTTGGTTATAGTATGAACGTTATTAATTTGATTAAAAAAATATTTTAGAATTTGGAATTAGTTATCGAAAATTATTGTAAAATTTGTAAAAGTAGTAAAATTAGACAATTTGCACATTCTGCTAAATGTTTAAATTGTAAAGTTTTATTATACTATCCTTATCCCAGCGAGTCCGAATTACAAAATGCACCTGCTAATGATTACTATAGTTGGTACAATTTAAGTTTTGATAAAAATATTACCAATTTTATAGAGATGATTAAATTTACTGTTAACAGATCTAATTATTCAAAAAAAATAAAAGTTTTAGATTATGGTGGTGGCTCAGGTCAATTTGCACTTATTTTTAAAAGTCTTTTTCCTAGCGCAGATGTATTTATAGTTGATATAGACGATACTGGATTGTTCAGTCAATTCAAGAGCTTAAACAATCAAATTCTTTTTAAAAATTTTTCCTTAGATGAAAACAAGTTTGATTATATCTTTCTTAATGACGTTTATGAACATGTAGATGATCCAATCAAAGTATTAAAAACATTAAAAGCTAAATTAAATTCTGAAGGTTTAATTTTTATTGATACACCTAAGCATTTTTGGATTTACCCATTTTTTCAATTTTTCTCAAAAAAAATATATTTAAAATTATTGCAAGGAACAGTTTCATTAAGCCATTTGCAGATATGGAGTTTAAAAAGTTTCGAAATAAGTGTAACAAAAGCAGGAATGAAAATTGATAAAATAAAACTATTATCAGAATTTACTATGACTCCTGACTATTATTTGTCAAATATGAAATTTAAAAATAAGGTTGTTATAAATTTCTTTACTTTTATTTTTTTTTGTAGTTAAAAAAACTTTTAAAAATAAAATTTTTTCAACTTTAAAAAAATAACTTTACATGAACATTGGACTTGTTATAGGTAAAAAAAATAGCGTTGGTGTACCAGGAAAAAATATTAGACTTATACTTGGAAGACCCGCTGCAGAATATGCTTTCATAGCTGCTAAATACTCAAATTTAAAAAAAATTTATGTATCGACAGATTGCAACCAAATAGCTAAAATTGGAAAGAAGTATAATGCAGTGCATATTAAAAGACCAAAGAGATTAGCAACTCCTGATGCATTAACTGAAGATGCTCTGTTACATGCTTATGATTTTATAAAAAAAGATTTAGTAAATAAAAAAATATCATCAATATCTCTTTTATTTTGTAATAATCCTGCAATTAATGTTTATCTTTTAAAAAAAGCTATTAAATTTATTAATAAAACAAAAGATTATGATTCATGTTTTTCAGTTGTTAAATATGATATGTTTTCACCAGCGCGTGCAAGAAAACTAACAAAACAAAAAGAAATAAAACCTTTTGTAAAATTAGATTATCTTGGAGAGTTTAATTCTATCAGAGACTCACAAGGCAGTTCATATTTCTGTGATTTATCAATTCAGGTTTTAAAAAGTACATGTTTTGAAAATATGTATGATGGACAACTTCCTTTTAGGTGGCAAGGTAAACGTTCTAAAGCAATAATTTCAGATTTTGGATTTGATATTGATACTGAATGGCAATACGTAGTAATTGAGTATTGGTTAAAATCCAAAGGCTTTACAGAAGAAAAAATACCATGGAAAGTATAGAGCATTATCTTTAAATTCTTTGCATTAATTTACATTTAGTTTAATTGATAACAATCTATGATTAGAGAAAATTTTCTTAAAAAAAAATTGGAAAATGGTCAAACATGCTTGGGAACCTGGTCTATTATACCATCAACTATTAACTCAGATATTATTTCATCCACAAACATTGATTTTATAATTATTGATCAAGAGCATGGCCCAATTAATTTTGAAACTGCTCAAAATATGGTGATTGCATGTGAAAATAATAAAGTTTCTCCGCTTATAAGAACTGGAGGAGTTGAAGAAAGCTCATTACTAAGAGCCTTAGATATAGGCTGTCATGGTATTCAAGTTCCAAATATTAATACAGTTTCACAAATTAAAAACTTAATTAACTATACAAAATATCCTCCCGAAGGGAATAGAGGTTTTTCTCCATTCACAAGAGCTGGTAATTACTCAATTGAAAATGCCAAACAAATCACAAATATTGCTAATGATAATACATTACTTGGTATCAATGTTGAGGGGGAAGAGGGAATTCAAAATATAGATCAATTTTTAGAATTTAAAACTTTGGATTTAATATTTATAGGTTTATTCGATATTTCAAAATCATTAGGAATTCCTGGAGATGTAAAAAATAAAAAAGTGAAAAAATATTTGTCTGAATTATCAAAAAAAATAAATAATCAAAAAAAATATCCTGGAACAATAGCTACTACTATAGATGATTTAAAATATTATATTGATATTGGAATAAAATATATTTTATACCTAGTAGATTGTGAGATCTTAAGAAAAAGTTACTCTGATGTTGTTATTGAATTTGAAAAAATAAAAAATGTCTAAAGTTTTCATTACTGATTATATTGAAAATCCTGATATTGAAGAAAATGTTCTTGGTAAAATTAATAAAGAAGTTGATTATTCAAAAATTGAAGTTTTATTGGTATGGCATAAGAAAATTGATAATGACTATTTAAAACTATTTCCTAATTTAAAAGGCGTTGTTCGTTATGGTGTTGGGTATGATAATATAGATCTAACTGCAATGAAAAAAAGAAATTTAATTTTTTGTAATAATCCTGATTATGGTGTTCAAGAAGTGTCAGATACAGTGATAGCTTTTGCTATGATGTTTTCTCGAGGGATTTTGGCTTATAATAATTTGGTTAAAAAGATTGAGCTAAATACTTGGCAAGAAAATATAATTAAAAATATTAAAAGAATTAACAAATTATATTTTGGTGTAATTGGGGCAGGAAGAATTGGTTCATTGGTTTTGTTAAAAGCTCAAGCGTTAGGCTTCAAAACAATTTTTTTTGATCCACATAAAGACGCAGGGTATGAAAAAGTTTTAAATTCAAGAAGAGTAGATACATTAAATAGTTTGATAGAGATTTCAGATATAATTTCCATTAATACTCCCTTAAATGAAACTACCAAAAGTTTAGTTAACAAAAGTTTTGTAGAAAAAATGAAGAAAGACTCTTTTTTTATAAATGCTGCAAGAGGTAGTTTGGTAGAAGATATTGATATATTTTATAATAGATTATTTGAAGGTTCGTTAGGTGGAATAGCACTCGATGTTCTACCTGAAGAGCCTCCAGATTATAGTTCAAAAATACTTTCAGCATGGAAAGACAATCATGAATGGGTAAAAAGCAAAATAATTATTAACCCACATACATCTTATTATTCTCTTGAAGCATTTGAAGAAATGAGAAGCAAAGCAGCCTACATGGCTCTAAGTATTATAAATAACACAGACGTTAAAAATAGAATAATCTAGTATCATGATAAGAATATTAGCACACAGAGGTATTTGGAATAATGCAACTCAACAAAATACTGTAAAATCCTTTGAGAAATCTCTTGATTTCAAAGTGGGTATTGAAACTGATGTTAGGAATCATGGCAGTAGGATTATTATAATGCACGATATACCCAAAAAAAAAAAATTTATTTATTTAGAGGATTTATTTGATTTATATAAATCTAAAAATTCAAAACAATTTTTAGCTTTAAATATTAAAAGTGACGGAATAAGAGATGAAATAATAAGAATCACAAGTAAATATAATATTCAAAATTATTTTACATTTGATATGTCAGTTCCAGAAATGGTAAATTATAGTAAATCTAAAATAAAATTTTTAATTAGAATAAGTGAATACGAAAACGAATATGAAAACCAAAAAAAACTCAATCATCAAGGTGTGTGGATTGATCAATTTAATAAAGATTGGTTAAATAGAAAAGATGTATCTAGATATTTAAAAAATTTCAAACATGTATGTATAGTGTCACCAGAATGTCACAAAAGGAATTATATCAACACATGGAATAAAATTAAATATTTTAATAATAACCAACTACATATATGTACTGACCACCCAATAGAAGCAAAGAAATTTTTTCATGAATAATCTTAAATTACTAATATTTGATTTAGATGGAGTATTAGTTGAAACAAAAATAATACATTTCAAATCTTTGAATTTGGCATTATCAAAAATTGGCTTTAAAGAAATTGAATACGATGAACATTTAAAAAGATTTGATGGATTGCCTACTGCAAAAAAAATAGAAATTTTATTAAAAGAAAAAAGAATTAACAAAAAAAACATTTCAAAAATTAATGCCTTAAAGCAAAATTATACTAAAAAATTGTTAAACAAAGAATTAAAATTTAATCAAAGATTATTTAATTTATTTAAAAAATTATCAAAAAAATACACATTAGTTGTTGCAACTAACGCAATTAAATCAACGCTTGATATTTGTTTGAAAAAATTAAAAATAAATGAATTTATATCTCAGTCTTTTTCTAATGAAGATGTTGAAAAGCCGAAGCCTCATCCATTAATTTATATGAAAATAATGGTGGAGAATATGCTATCTCCTGATGAAGTATTAATTTTTGAGGATTCTTATTTTGGAAGGAATGCAGCGACTTTATCAGGTGCTCATCTTTATCCAGTAAAAGATTTAAGCGATATTTCTCTAAAAAAAATTTATGAATTCATGAGGGTAAATAAAATGCAAAATAAAAATATTAATAATCAAAAATGGACTGATGAGTCTCTAAATATTCTTATTCCAATGGCAGGAGAAGGTTCAAGATTTAAAGAAGTAGGGTACACATTTCCAAAACCAATAATTGAAGTCAAGGGGAAGCCCATGATTCAATTGGTTGTAGAAAATTTAAATATTAAAGCTAATTATATTTTCATTATTAGAAAAGATCATCAAAAAAAGTTTAATATAAAAAGTTTATTATCTGTAATTCAGCCAAATTGTAAAATAGTTGAAGTGGATGAGTTGACTGAAGGAGCTGCATGCACTGCCTTACTTGCAAAAAAATATATTAATAATAATAATCCTCTTTTAATTGCTAATTCTGATCAATATATAAAATGGGATAGTTCAAAAACAATGTATAATTTTATATCAAAAAAAATTGATGGAGGAATTTTAACTTTTGAGTCAGTGCATCCTAAATGGTCTTATGCAAAAATAGATAAAAATGAAGTTGTAACTGAAGTAGCTGAAAAAAAAGTTATCTCAAACAATGCTACTGTTGGAATTTACTATTGGAGTAAAGGTAATGATTTTGTAAAGTATGCCAACCAAATGATTAAAAAAAATATAAGAACTAATAATGAGTTTTATATATGTCCTGTTTTTAATGAGGCGATTAAAGCAGGAAAAGTAATTAAGTCAGAAAAAATTGAAAAAATGCAAGGTCTTGGTACGCCTGAAGATTTAGATAATTTCTTATTAGAATATAAAAATGCTTTATAATGCTTAATAATAAAAATATTTTAAAAAACAAAATTATTGATTCTAAAAATTTTACCAATTTAGAATCTCAAGAAATCAATAAAACGTGGTGGCAAAATAATC
>MDTG01424997.1_pt1 | contig 15684 bp, 16 predicted proteins | sample 811421 | NCBI WGS metagenome assembly MDTG01 (sample SAMN05326645, study PRJNA326480) | marine metagenome | isolation source: seawater | place: Pacific Ocean: South East | collected 2011
ACCAGTTTCTGAAATCATTTTTTCTGAACCAAAATCGCTATCTTCATTAGTCACTAATCTAAAATTTAATTGAGCAGTTTTTCCTAATAAATTTTTAATTCTCGATGGATCTTTTAAACCAGGCAACTCAACAACAATTCTTTTTTCACCTCTTTGTATAATTGTGGGCTCTTTTGTTCCCAAATCATCAATCCTTCTTCTTACTATTTCAATAGATTGTTTAACTGCTGCATTATTTAAACTTAAAAGTCCAAACCTAGAAAAATTTATTTGATATTTATTATTTTCTATCGATAAATCAAATTGATATGATCTATATTGGTCGATATATTGATTTATAGTGTTATTTTTTTTTGAAAAAAATAAATTTTCAAATTTTTTCTCATTATTATTTTCTATGTTAAAGTTTATTGAATCATTATTAATGTTAAATGAACTATAATTAAAATCATTTTTTTTTAAAAATTTTTTTATCTCAACAACCTTATCTTGTAATCTCTCTTTTATAAGTGGAGCTGTGTCAATCTCTAACAGTAAATAAGAACCACCTTGTAAATCTAAACCGAGATTAACCTTTTTTTTTAAAGGAAAATTATCTTCAGTAAAAATATTCAAAGCTGCAAAAGATGTGAGTAATAAAAAAATAAAATAAATTATTATTATTTTTATTTTTGTGAAGTTAAGCACAAAGACCTTTTATTTTTTTGGAGCTTCTTTTTGTAATAAACTAGTAATTGTCGATTTGATAACTTGAACTTTTACGTTATCACATAATACTACGTCAATTTTATCGTCTTCGTGAACTTTATCAACTACACCTATTATACCGCCAGAGGTAATTACCTCATCGCCTCTTTTCAAGCCCTGGACCATTGTTCTGTGATCTTTAACTCTTTTTTGCTGAGGTCTTATTAAAAAAAAGTAAAAAATCACAAATATAAGTATTAAAGGTATAAATTGTGCAAATCCTGAAGAATTCATATTATTTGAATAATTATATTAAAAGACATTTTTTAACAAGAAGTTTAATTAAATTTTTTCAATATTATTCATATATTTTTTTAAAGCTCCTGGAATTGTTATAGATCCGTCAGGATTTTGATAATTTTCCATTAAAGAAATCATTAATCTACCTGTTGCTAATCCTGAGCCATTTAAAGTACCAACAAAATCAGTTGAATTGCCAGATTTATATTTAGTTTTCATTCTTCTAGATTGAAACACTCCACAAGAAGAACAGCTCGAAATTTCTCTAAATTTATTCTCAAAAGGTATCCAGGTTTCTATATCAAAGGTTTTTTCTGCACTAAAGCCCATATCTCCAGACGACAAAAGAACTACCTGATAAGGTAAATCGAGTAATTTTAAAATTTCCTCAGCACAATTCATCATTCTATTAAGTTCTTCCTCACATTTATTTGGTTCTACAAGGCTTACAAGTTCAACCTTATAAAACTGATGTTGTCTCATCATGCCCTTTGTGTCCTTACCATAGCTTCCAGCTTCACGTCTAAAACAAGGTGTGCCAGCAACAAATCGTAAAGGGAGATTTTTTTGCTCAATTATAGAATCTCTAAATAAATTAGATAATGGAACTTCTGCTGTTGGTATTAAAAATCTACGGTCTTCATTGGTTTCAGAATATATTTCATATTGATCTTTTTCAAATTTAGGAAGTTGTCCGGTGCCGAACATTGTTTTTTCATTTACAATTAAAGGTGGTGATATCTCTATATAATCAAATTTTTTTGTATGTACATCGATCATGAAGTTTATCAATGCTCTTTCTAAAAGAGCTAGTTTATCTTTTAAAACAACAAACCTTGATCCTGATAGTTTAGTTGCAGTATCAAAATCCATATATTGTTTACCTAGATTTGTATGGGATTTTATTTCAAATTTAAATTTTCTCGGTTCTCCAAATTTTTTTATAATCTTGTTAAATTTTTCATCTTTTCCGATCGGAACAGTTTCTAATGCTAGATTTGGTATAGAAGAAAGAATTGTATTAATTTTTTCTTGTAATTTTTTTTGACTTAAATCAATAGATCCAATTTCTTCAGTTAATTTTTTGGATTTTGCAAAATTTTGTGGATCTTTTTTTTTTGATAATATCTTTTTCTCTTGTTCTAATTGCTCTTTTTTTTGAATTAATTCTCTATTCTCTTTATCAAATTTTATTAATGACTTAAAATCAATAATTGAGTTTCTATCTTTAATTTTTTTTTCAAAAAGCTCTATATTTTTCCTTATGTCTTTTAAATTATGCATTATCTTTTTTTTCAATTAGTCTTACTGTAATAATAGATAATTCATATAACAATAACAGTGGTAAAGCTAAACCTATTTGAGTAATCGGATCGGGTGGTGTTAAAATTGCTGCTGCTGCAAAAATTATTACAACAAAGTACTTTCTTCTTTCTTTTAAATACTTTGAATCTACTATCCCAATTCTCGCTAACAAACTTAAAACCACCGGAAGTTGAAAACTTATGCCAAACGCAAAAATTAATCTCATTACGAGTGACAAATATTCGTTAACCTTGGCTTCTAATTGTATCGCTAAGGATCCAGAGTCTTGCATACTTTCAAATCCCAAAAAAAACTTTATAGCTAAAGGCATTATAAAATAATATACAAGCATACCTCCAAAAACAAAAAGAATTGGAGTAGCTATCAAATAAGGTAGTAACGCTTTTTTTTCATTTGTATAAAGACCTGGTGCAATAAATTTCCATATTTGACTTAAAAATATAGGACTCGTAATAAAAACTGAGGCAAAAAAAGCAACTTTTAAATATGTTAAGAAAGCTTCATGCAATGCTGTAAAAATTAATCTACGATCAAGATTATTTTCCAAAACTACGTCTGAATAAGGTTTAACTAGAAATTTATATATTTCTTCTGAAAAAAAATAACAAACTACAAATGACAAGATTAAAAAAATAAATGATTTTAATAGACGTGATCTGAGTTCTGATAAATGGCTTATAAAAGTATTTTGATTAACTTGTTTTTTACTCATCTGTTTTGTCTTCTCTTTTGTTATCTTCTTCAAAATTTGTTATTTCATTTACATTTTTTTGGACGTCAGAAAAGTATCTCTTCACAGATCCTACCCAAGAGCCTATTTTTTTTAAAACTATAGGAAAATCTTTTGGACCAATTACAAGAATTGCAACTATTATTATTACAAGTAATTCAAACCAACCGATTTGTGGCATTAAAATTAATTACTGTTAGAATTATTTTTATCTTCTGTATCTTTGTTTGATGAGTCAGGATTTTCTGAAATACCTTTTTTAAAACTCTTAATACCTTTAGCAACATCTCCCATCAAATCGGAGATTTTACCTCGACCGAATAAAAGTACAACAAGTACTACAACTATAGCAATTTGCCAAAAACCAATACTCATAATGATGTTATATACATAATTTAAAACTAAATAAATAACTTTATTCAGTCAATTTTTCATTGTCGTCTATAGCACTTTCAATATCTGAATAAATGTCTTCTTTTGATTTAGATGATTGCTCTGCAAAGAACTTATTAGTACCGAATATTGAGGAATTTACTGATGAGGTGTCAATTAATCCAGCCGATCCTAGTTCATCAATGGTAGGCAAATCTGATAATTTTTGAATGTTAAAATGATTTAAAAAATTTTCAGTCGTGACATATTGTATTGGTTTTCCAGGTATATTTTTCCTACCCGCAGGTCTAACCCAATCTAATTCCATTAAAATTTCAATCGTATTTGATCCAAATGCTACACCTCTTATTTGCTCTATTTCAGATCTCGTTACTGGTTGATGATACACAATTATTGAAAGTGTCTCGATAGTGGCCTTAGACAGTTTTTTTTGTGTTGATTTTTGAAGCGCCATTGTGTTTGAAAGATCTGATGCTGTTCTAAAAGACCACTTGTTTCTTATACAGACCAAATTTATGCCCCTTGATTTATAATCAACTTGAATTTTTTCTAATATTTTTTTTACATTTATATTGCTTTTCAATCTTTTCTCAATAGTTTCAATATCTAGTGGTTCTGAAGCGGCAAATAATATTGCTTCAACTTTTCTTTCAATTTTAGAAATTGAATTTGGAAAATTAATTATGTTATTCTTTTTTTTATTCATTTATTTTTTTTTATTAAAATATCATCAAAAGTTTTTTTTTGCATCATATTGATTACACCTTCTCTAGTAAGTTCCAAACATGCTGCAAAAATTCCTGACAAGCCTGTTTTTTTCTTTTGAACATTTTCTTTATAGTCTTCAGGTATTAAATCAACTATATTTTTCCAATCATTTAACGTGTCTAATTTACTTTTGATATTATTGATGCCTTGTTCTGTTGTGAGAACAGGAAGTTTAGGAATATTTACTCTCTGAAAAGATTTTTGAGCGTTAATATTGGCGTATATTTTAAGTAACTCGTACAAGCTTACATCGTAAACCGGGGTGTATATAGATTTTATACCTCCACGCATCCCTCTAAAAAATATATCTTTTCCTATTCTTTTTCTTTTTAATAGTTGATCTGATAATAATCTTATTAATTCAAGTTTTTTTAATTGAATTTTCAAACGTTCTGCCACTTCAAGAGCTTTAAAATCATCATCTTCATCTTCTGGTAAAAGCAGTTTTGATTTCAAATAAGCAAGCCAAGTTGCCATGAGTAAAAATTCAGAAGCTGACTCGAGGTTTAAATCTTTGTTTCCTTTAACAAAATCCAAGAATTGATCAGCTAATTTTGTGATAGATATATTTGCTAAATCTACCTTCTGATTTTTTGCTAAATCTAATAAAACTTCTAAAGGTCCATTATAATTTGGAATATTAATTGAAAAATTATTATTCATTTTTTATCCTATTTTAATATTATCTTAAAAATTTATAAAATTCCGATGTTTTTTTTTTAGTAAATTCGTCTATAGGTGGAATATTTTTAAGCAATTTGAGACTATCTCTGGATTTTCCATGACAATATAGGGTTAAATTGCAACCGGCACTTAGTGCTTTCAGGGCATTTCCAACTAAATCGTATTTTAAGGATTTCATACTTATATCATCCGATATAATAATTCCTTTATATCCAATTTTTTTTCTTATTAATTTTTTGATTATCATTTTTGAATGGGTGGCACAGTCAGTACTGTCAATTTTTTTATATAGTATATGTGCAGTCATTGCAAAAAGTGACTTGTTATTTTTAAAACATTTAAAATCATTATTCATTAAAAAATTAAGACTTTTAGTTACTATTGGTAATTTTTTATGAGAGTCTGCTTTTGCTAAACCGTGTCCAGGAATATGTTTAATTACTGTTGATATCTTATTAATTTTATATGTATTAACACAAACTTTTCCAAGAGATTTTATGGTTTCCAATTTCGAAGAATAAACCCTATTTTTTAAAAAGTTATTTGTAAAATTATAATATTTGTCTAAAACAGGCACCGTATTAATGTTGATACCAAGAGATTTTAAAAACAAACAAATTTCATTTACATAGTGTTTATAAATACTCAAACCAACTTTAGAATTTATTTCAAACAAATTACCAAAATAATTTTGCGAAAATGACTTATTGTTCATTAAATTGTAAAGTCTTGTAACATCACCACCCTCTTCATCAATCAATACTGGGTATTTTCTATCTTTAGTGATTTTTCTAATTGACTTAATCAGATCTTTTAACTGTTTAAAATTTTTAACATTCCTGCTGAATAAAATCACACCCCAGGGTAAGTATTTTTTGAAAATATTAACTTCATTTTTTGTTAGTTTGTATCCAGCTAAACTGATTATGATAGCTTTTTTTTTCATGTTTACTTAAAAAGCTCCCAGAAGTTTCTTTTAAAATTTTTTTCATTAGAATTTTCATATCCTGAATTAAATTCAATTATATCATTAGTGTTATTCAATAAAATTGGTAATTCTGAGATCGCTTGAAGTGTTCTAGATTCAATATTCTCCCTATTATTTTTCATTAAAATCTTATTTTTGTCAGAAAAGTAATATTTGTATACTGCTATAAAAAATGCAAATACGATTAGTAGCATTATAAATTTAAAAATATTGCCGATCATCACATTTTACTTGGAAGTGAAACGTTTAAAATCTTCATACCGTTTTGTAATACTATCTGGATAAGTTGTATTATAATCATTACATTATATTTTACGTTTCCATCTTTTATGAATCTGAAATTTTCATCATCATTTCCCTTGCTCCAATAAGAGTGAAATAAAGTAGCCAATTCATAAAGATAAAAAGGTATACGATGAGGTTCATATTTTGCTGATGAAATTTTAATGATTTTTGGCCATTCAAATATCTTTTTCATAATTTCTTGTTCATATTTATTAAATTCAATATTATTTTCTTTTATCCTTTTATCATTTTCAACTTTATAATTTATTGTACGAAAAATAGATTGTATTCTTGCGTAACAATATTGAACATAATAAACTGGGTTTTCTTTACTTTTTTCCAAAACTTTATCGAAGTCAAAATCTATTTCTACATCGTTACTTCTGTTTAACATCATAAATCTAATAGAATCTTTATTCACCTCGTCTAACAAATCGCTTACTGATATAAAGTCTCCTGCTCTTTTAGACATTTTAAAAGGAGACCCGTTTTTGAATAATTTTACTAATTGACATACCTTGCATTCTAAAACTGTTTTGTTTGCTGATAGTGCTTTGACACCACCTTCTATTCTTTTAATATATCCAGTGTGATCTGCCCCTAATATATTTATTAATTTATCAAAATTTCTTGAAACTTTATCAAAGTGATATGCCAAATCATTTGCAAAATACGTCCATGTACCATCATCTTTTTGCAAAGCTCTATTTGCATCATCTCCAAATAAGGTAGATTTAAATATTAATCTCTTAGTTTTTTTCCAATTTTTATTTTCTTCACCTTTTGGTGGCTCAAGGTATCCTTCCTCAACATATTTATTTTTTTTTAATTGGTTTACAGCGATTGTAACATTATTTTTTTCTACAATTTTTTTTTCAGATATAAAACTATCATGTTTTATTCCTAGTTTATCAAGATCGTTTTTAATCATTTCCATAGAATATTTTAAAGACTCTCTAGATAAAATATCGTAGTGTTCCTCAAAAGAATTGAATTCGAAATCGTTGTTAGTTAAAATTTTATTCGCAATTTCCTTAATATACTCACCTGGATAAAGATTTTTTTCATTTATAAATTTTTCTTTATATTTAATTTCTCTTATCCTTAGATAAACAGATTTAACAAAGTTTTTAATTTGATTTCCGTAATCATTTATATAATATTCTTTTGTTACTTTATTTCCGTTAAACCTTAAGAGATTTGATAAAACATCTCCAAAAATTGCGCCCCTACAATGACCGACGTGCATTGGCCCGGTTGGGTTAGCAGAGACAAATTCAATATTATAGGCTAAATTGCTTTTAGCAGACCCGTAGTGCTTTCCCTCTTTAAAAATATTGCTTATAATATTAAATGTTGCCTTTTTTGATAGATCAATATTCAGAAAACCTGGGCCTGCTATTTCAACGTTTTTAAAGTCACTTATATTTTTTCCTATTAATTCTTTAATTTTTAGTGCTAAAACTTTAGGGTCCTGTTTATTCAATTTAGCTAATATCATACAAATATTTGTAGATAAATCTGAGCCAAAATTTATTGGGGGTATTTCTAAAGTAATGCCTTTAAATTCATTAAAGTCATTAATACTAAGTTTTTTTTCATTTTTTTTAACCAAACTTAATATTTCTTCCAAATATTTATCAAATATATTCATTTAATTTTATTATATAAATTTATTGCATATCTATCTGTCATTCCAGCTATAAAATCACAGATTAACCTGTCATTGTTAATTTTTTTTATTTTATGGTTTTTCACAAATTTTTTTGGATTTTTTTTGATTTTAAAAAATAATTTTTTCACTATTTTTTTACCGTAATTAGTTTTGTGGATAACATTTTTATGATAATACATCTTTTTTTTTAAAAAATTTTTTACATTAATATCAAATAATTTCATTTTATTTGAAAAGCTTACTAAAGGATATTTAGATTTGTATACGTCTTTTATTGTATTAATTTTATGTGCTTTCAAATTCTTCTTTGTATTAAAAATCACATCTTTTACCATTTCATTAATTATTTCTCTAATTATTTGTCTTAAAACCAACTCTTGAGGATGGTTAATTATTCTCTTTTTGTGTTTATTTATTAAATCTTTCAGTATTGGAATTTCACTTATATCTTTTAATGTGAACAATCGTGCATTTAACCCATCTTCCAAATCATGACTATTATAAGCTATATCATCAGAAATAGATGCTATCTGCGCTTCCAAAGAAGGACTTTCATTAAAATTAATTTTATTTTTGAAAAAATTTTTACCAAGAATTTTATCTAATTTTGTTTTATCAAAAACTGGCCCATTGTGCTTTATTAGGCCGTCTAAAGTCTCTATAGATAAGTTTAAACCCTTAAAATTGTAGTATCTATTCTCTAGTAATGTTACTATTCTTAATGTTTGTATGTTGTGATCAAACCCGCCACTGTTTTCCATACAATCATTTAACGCTTCTTCGCCGGCATGCCCAAAGGGTGTATGTCCTAGATCATGCGCAAGACTTAAAGTTTCAGCTAAATCTTCATTTAATTTAAAAAATTTTGCTAGTGTCCTTGCAATTTGAGACACTTCAAGTGAATGAGTAATTCTTGTTCTATAATGATCTCCTGAAGTATTAACAAAAACTTGTGTCTTATGTTTTAATCTCCTAAATGCAGTTGAATGTAAAATTCTGTCTCTGTCTCTTTGGTAAAGTGATCTTAAACTGCTTTTTTTTTCAATGTAAAATCTACCTTTAGAATGAATTGAAGCAGATAATTTGGAAAGGGTATTACTTTGCATATATCTTTAATAACTTATATACTACTTATAGGCTTATTATGACAAAAAAAATTGAATTTACTGAAAGAGCAACTAAACAAATTGAAAAAATTACCACTGATACAAAATCCAAAAAGTATTTTAGAATATCAGTAAAAGGTGGTGGTTGTTCAGGTTTTAAATATAACTTTAATTTTGATAGCTCTATCTCTGAGGATGATGTTGTATTTAATCGTGCTGTAATTGATAAAGCCTCGTTAGAAATTATAAATGGTTCCATTATAGATTTTAAAGTTGAAATGATTGGAGAGTCTTTCGTAATCAACAATCCTAAAGCCTCGTCTTCTTGTGGGTGCGGTTTATCTTTTTCTGTTTAATGAAGATTATTTCATGGAATGTAAATTCAGTAAGAGCTAGAATTAAAAATATTTTAGATTATATAAAACAAGCAGATCCTGATATTTTACTTCTTCAAGAAATAAAAACGCAAGATGAGCATTTTCCTTATGATGATTTTAAAAAAAAAGGATACTTCTCATATGTATACGGGCAAAAAAGTTATAATGGTGTAGCAATAATATCAAAATTTGAAGTTAAAAAAATTGATAAAGATTTAATAAAAGACAATTTAAAGCAATCAAGAATTATTACTGGTGAAATTCAATTAAAAAAAAAGAGAATAGAATTAATTAATATTTATGTTCCTAACGGAAACCCGATTGAAACTGAAAAATATGATTACAAAAAGGATTGGTTAAAAAAATTTATCTTTAGTGTAAAGAAAAAACTCTCTAAAAATTCAAACTTAATAATAGCTGGTGATTTTAATATAATCCCTGAAGAAATAGATGTTTATGATTTTAAAAGATACGAAAACGATGCTTTAGGAAAATTAGAAATAAGAAAGAAATTTCGTGAATTATTAAATATTGGTTTTAATGACGTGTACAGACTTAAAAATAAGAGTAAACAAGAATTTACTTTCTGGGATTACTTTGCTGGCTCTTGGCAAAAAAATTATGGGATGAGAATTGATCATTTTCTTTTATCTAATAGTTTAATTGAAAATATAAAATCAATTAATATAAATAAATTACCTAGATCAAAGCCGAAACCTTCTGATCATACCCCTATAGAATTACAAATTAATTAATTCGACCGTATATATCTTTATACCTAACTATATCTGTTTCTTTAAGTATCGATCCTAATTGCGCCTCCATAATCTTGACCATTTTTCCACTTGAATTTTGAATTCTATGTATGGCTCCTTTTGGTATAAAAATAGTTTCACTCGGTTTTAGTGAAAAAATTTTTTTATTTAAAGTGATTTTTGGTTTACCTTGTGTGACAACCCAGTGTTCAGATCGATGAAAATGCTTTTGTAAGCTTAAAACCCCTTTAGGTTTGACTGTAAGTTCTTTCACTAGAAAATTTTTGCCATAATACAAATTTGTATAACTTCCCCAAGGTCTATAATACACATTTTTTTTCTTATAATATTTTTTTTTATTTTTATAAAACATAAGAAGAATTTCTTTCCAGCTGCCCAAATCTGACCAAGGTATATTTAATTTTATGGCATTTATATCTTTTGTTTTTTCTAGAATAGCATAATCAAAAGATTTGGAAGGATTTTTTGAAAATACTTTTTTATTCAAATAGTAAATGTTATTTTTAAATTTACTCTTTTTCATTGATAACATTGAATAGCGATAAATAGCTTTCTGGTAAATTTTAAAATTATTAATTAAAGAGTCTTTCCTCAAATAAAATATTCCTGAATTCCAATAACCACCCCTTCTAATAATTTTTTTAGCTCTAATTTTATTTGGTTTTTCTAAGAACTTAAATACATTATCTAATTTATTTTTTCTTTTAGTTAGAAAATATCCAAATTGGTCAGATGGTGCATTCGGTTTAATACCAAAAATAAAGATATTTTTATTAGTTAAAAATCTTTTATTTTTACTGATTTCTTTGTTAAATCTTTTATACTTTTCAATTAAATGATCTGCTGATAAAAAAATTAATGGCTGTTTTTCTGGAATATCATTAATTAAAGCTGCTGAAAGTATTGCCGGCCCTGTATTTTTTTTTGTTGGCTCTAATATAATTTTAAATTTCTTAATTTTATATTTCTTTAGGATTTTTTTTATATCCTTTATATAACTAATATTGGTGCTAATTATAGGGTTATCAAATATGGGATTTTTAATTCTTTCTAAAGTTTTTCCAAGTAAAGTCCAACTTCCAAAATCTATAAATTGTTTAGCTTGGTGTTTTTTAATATCGGGCCACAATCTATTTCCTGCGCCACCACATAAAATAACAGGTCTAATCTTCATTAAATTTTTGAGTATTCTTTTACTTCTTTTTTCTTACCTGGATGTGTTGGAGCTCCAAGGTAAGCAGGACCAACTGTTTGAGCGTATTTCCATAAAGTACCAGATCCAAAATCAGATTTTTTTGCCTTCCATTTCTTTTTTCTAGAATTTAATTCAGCCTTGGTAAGTCTTACATTTATTGATCCTTTTTTTGCATCTATGTCAATTATGTCCCCGTTTTTAATTAAAGCTATTGGACCTCCTAAAGCTGCTTCAGGACCAACATGCCCCACGCAAAAACCTCTAGTTGCACCAGAAAATCTACCATCTGTTATTAAAGCAACTTTTTCACCCTTACCTTGACCATAAATCGCACCAGTTGTTGAAAGCATTTCTCTCATTCCAGGTCCTCCTCTTGGTCCCTCATATCTTATTATAATTATGTCACCATCTTTATATTTTTTAGTTTGTACTGCTTTCATGGCATCTTCTTCGTTATCAAAGCACCTTGCTTTACCAGTAAATTGTAACTTTTTTAAACCAGCTATTTTTACTATCGCTCCTTCTGGAGCTAAATTACCTTTTAAACCAACCACACCTCCATCTGGAGATAAGGGGTTATTATACTCTCTTAAAACTTTCTGATTTGAATTAAATTTTATATTTTTTAGATTTTCTTTCATAGTTTTACCTGTAACAGTCATGCAATCACCATGTATGAACCCTCCATCAAACAAAGTTTTTAGCAACATAGGAACGCCCCCTGCTTCCCACATATCTTTAGCAACATATTTTCCACCAGGTTTTAAATCAGCAAGGTAAGGTGTCCGTTTGAATATTTTAGCTACATCCATTAAATCAAATTTGACACCAATTTCATTCGCTAAAGCAGGTAGGTGAAGAGCGGCATTAGTAGAGCCACCAGTAGCTGCAACTATTGTTGCAGCATTTTCTAAAGATTTTTTAGTTACTATATCTCTTGGTTTTATATTTTTTTCTAACAAACTCATTACAGTTTGTCCGCTCTCAAAGGCATACTTGTCTCTCTCTTCATAAGGAGCGGGTGTTCCTGCAGAAAAAGGAAGGGCTAACCCAATAGCTTCTGATACACATGCCATGGTATTAGCTGTAAATTGTCCTCCACAAGCCCCTGCACTTGGACAAGCAACCAGTTCTAATTCTCTTAATTCTTCAGCTGACATTTGACCAGAAGAATGCTTACCAACTGCTTCGAAAACATCTACAACTGTCACATCTTTACCTTTAAATTTACCTGGTAAAATTGAACCACCGTAAATAAATACACTTGGTACATTTAATCTTAGCATTGACATCATTAAACCAGGTAAAGATTTATCACAACCTGCAATACCCACTAAAGCATCATAACAATGACCTCTAACTGTTAGCTCTGCTGAGTCAGCAATAATTTCTCTTGATACTAAGGATGATTTCATTCCCTCATGGCCCATAGCTATTCCATCGGTAACAGTAATTGTGCAAAATTCTCTAGGAGTTCCACCGTGCTCCTTAACACCTTTTTTAACTGATTGAGCCTGTCGCATTAGAGCGGTATTACAAGGTGCTGCTTCATTCCATGTAGATACTACTCCTACAAAAGGTTTGGAAACATCTTGCTCTGTTTCTCCCATAGCATAATAAAAAGATCGATGAGGAGCTCTATCAGGGCCTAAAGAAGTATGGCGACTAGGCAGCTTATTTTTATTAATTTTTGACATATTTAAATAATACTCGATACAATACTTCTTAATTTTTCTTCTTCAACAGTTAATTCTTTAACTAATCTTTTATCATTCTGGACCACCTCTTTTGGAGCGTTCTTTAAATAAGCCTCATTTTTTAGCTTTATAATAAGACTATTTAGTTGTTTGTTTATACTGTCTATTTTTTGAGATATTCTTTCTTTTTGAGAAGCAAAATCAACACCCTCGCTAAAAATTAATGTAATTTTTTCTTTCAATACTAAGATTTTAATTGAGTTTTTGTCATTACTTGTGGTTTCTACAATGCCATTAACTCTTCCAACTTGTTTAATTAAATCTAAATTTTTATAAACTAGTTTTTTAAGATTATTTGATTTTTCCGGAAATAATAAATCACAATACAATTTAGGTTTTATTTTCAGCTCTGCTTTGACTGATCTAATATTATTAATAAGTTCAATAACATTGTTTATATCATTTTGTTTTTTTTTAAATTTACCGACAGTCTTATAATTTGGCCAATCTGAAGAAATTAAATGATCTTTAAAAACTTTTTTATATTGATTATTTGACCAAACCGTCTCTGTAAAGAATGGGATGAAAGGATGAAGAATTTTAAGAATATTTGCCATCATAAAAGATGAAAATTGCTTCGCCTCTTTAATTTCAGATACATTATTTGAGTTAAAAATTGGTTTTAAAAACTCTAAGTACCAATCACAATAAGAATGCCAGACAAATTGATAAACTTTTCTTGCAGCCTCATCAAATCTAAACTCTTCAATATGTTTTGTAACTGATTTTTGTGTAATTATGTACTCGTTAAATACCCATTGATTTATAGAAAGACTTGAGGAGTTTACATTAATTTTTTTATCTAACTTGCAATTATTTATTTTTAAAAAGTTATTTGCACTCCAAATTTTTGTTATAAAATTTCTATTACCCGTAACTCTGTCTTTTGATAGCTTTACATCTCTACCGGGTGAAGCCATTGAGATTAAAGTAAATCTTAAACTGTCTGCACCGTATTCATTTATAAGCTCAAGAGGATCTATAACGTTTCCTTTTGATTTGGACATTTTCTGGCCTTTTTCATCTCTAACTAATGCATGTACATAAACTTTTTTAAATGGTGTCTGTTTGTTAAAGTAATTTCCCATCATCATCATTCTTGCTACCCAAAAAAAGATAATATCAAAACCAGTAACTAAGACAGAGGTGGGATAAAATTTTGTAAGTTCTTTTGTTTTATTTGGCCATCCCATTGTAGCAAAGGGCCATAATGCAGATGAAAACCAGGTATCTAAAACATCGGTCTCTTGTTTTAAATCAAAATTATTATTTTTATTTTTTTTAGTTGCTAAAATTAATGCCTCCTTTTTATTTTCAGCAACAAATATATTATTGTTGTTATCGTACCAAGCTGGAATTCTATGTCCCCACCAAATTTGTCTAGAAATACACCAGGGTTCAATATTTTTCATCCACTGGAAAAATATTTTAGTCCAATTATTTGGAAAAAAAGAAGTCTTGTTTTTACTTACAACTTGAATTGGTTTTTTTGATAGTTTTTTTGCGTTAACAAACCATTGTTCTGTTAAAAGAGGTTCAATAATAGTATTTGAACGATCACCGTAGGGCACTTTATTTTTTATAGTTTCAATTTTAACAAGGTTTCCGTTTTCTTTAAGTTTCTTAATTAGAATTTTTCTTGCTTCAAATCTATCTAATCCAATAAATTCTTTAATACCATTTTTATTAATTTTACCATTTTTTTCAAAGATATTAATTATTTCTAATTTATTTCTTTTCCCTACCTCATAATCATTAAAATCATGGGCTGGCGTAATTTTGACAGCTCCTGATCCTTGTTCTGGGTCAGCGTAATTATCAGCTATTATTTTAACTACCCTGTTAACTATTGGAATTAAGACATTTTTACCTATTAAATTGATATATCTTTGATCCTTTGGATTAACAGCTATCGCTGTATCTCCCATCATTGTTTCAGGTCTGGTAGTGGCTATAGTAATTTTTTCTTCTGAGTTCTGTATTTGGTAATCAATATAGTAAATTTGAGACTGCACTTCTTTTTGTGTAACTTCCAAATCAGAAATAGCAGTTTGAAGCTGTGTGTCCCAGTTAACGAGCTTTTTATCTTTATAAATTAATTTATCGTTATATAGATCAACAAAAACTTTAATAACAGCTTTTGATAGATCTTCGTCCATCGTAAATCTTGTTCTTGACCAGTCACAAGAGCAACCTAGTTTTTTTAATTGGTCTAATATTATCCCGCCAGATTTTTCTTTCCAGTCCCATACTTTTTTTATAAATTTATCTCTACCAAGATCATTTTTTTTAATTCCCTCTTTTAGAAGGTTTTTTTCAACAATCGCTTGTGTTGCTATTCCCGCATGATCTGTTCCAGGTTGCCATAAGGTCTCTAATCCTTTCATTCTGTTAAATCTAATTAAAACATCTTGCAAACTATTGTTAAGGGCATGGCCCATATGCAATCTCCCAGTCACATTTGGGGGAGGAATCACTATGGAAAAATATTTTTTTATCTTTGATTTTTTAGGTTTAAACAAACCTTTCTTTAACCAAAAATCTGAGATTTTTTTTTCTTCTTTTAAGTGATTATATTTTTTAAATTCCATTATTATGATTTATATAGTTTATATCAAATGGACAAAAACCTAAAAG
>MDTG01039008.1_pt1 | contig 15682 bp, 7 predicted proteins | sample 811421 | NCBI WGS metagenome assembly MDTG01 (sample SAMN05326645, study PRJNA326480) | marine metagenome | isolation source: seawater | place: Pacific Ocean: South East | collected 2011
AATACAGGTTTTGAAACAACAAGAAGAGAAGGAGTAACAACATTCAGTTCAATTAATTGGGGACCAGCAGTTTCAATTCATGATGATGGTGCTAATACATCACCATCAGTACCAGCAAATGAATATGGTGGAGGAGATCAAGCCAACCCAAGAACTAATATAAATCCTTTAGCACAAACAGCAACAGGATTCACATTCCAATTAAACTGGAGAAAAGGAAATAATATTGGGGCACACTCCGCAACAACCGCTAATCCAGCAACAGGATGGACAGCACAAACTTCAGGAACTGTATTTACTTGGAGTGGACAAACAAGAGAAATGGTTATTGCTACTTTAAGAAGTAGAGGAGCATACGCAGGAAATACATTTACAAGAGATATTGCAGATGGTTTAGGAGGAACAACAGATGGAATTACAGAATATGATTCACCTGTTTTTGGACCATATACGTCAGTATCACCAGCTTGTACAGTAGCGACATGTCCATCACAACCAGAGTCTAATAGAGTACTTAATACTGTAAATCATAAACAAGACTTTAATATATCTGCAAAAACAAGAACTAACACATCAGTACAATATACAGTTAGTTTGGACCAAAATTCTCAAAACTACATTACAAAAGTATTGGGTAGTGGAAAATTTAGTAAAGATACTGGATTCTGGGTTGAAGACATATATCCTAATACCTTAACCCAACTAGAGGCTTCAGCAGTTACCTTCTCAAATATAGTATTAGGACAAACAGGAGGATTCGACAATTATAGTGAAACATACCAACCGTTAGTGGCACAAGAAGGACCGACAACTCCTTGGATTATGTCAGAGGTTAGAGGTAACGAAATAAAAAAATTATTTAGAACTATATTAATTGCAGATGGTAATAACGCCAATAGATTAGTTAAGATATCATTCCAAGACATGGAAGTATTAACTAAAACGTTTACTTTAGTTGTTAGAGATTTCTATGACACAGACGCAAATCAAGTAGTACTTGAATCATATTCACAATGTACTATGAACCCAGATAGTCAAAACTATATAGGTAAAAAGATAGGTACTGAAAACGGAGATTACCCTATTCGATCAAGATATATAATGTTAGAATTTGCTGAAGATGCTCCAATAGACGCGATGCCATCAGGATTCCAAGGGTACCCAACAAGAAGTTATAGTGGTAATACATCAAATTTATCACCTACTTTTGTTAATCTAAATCCAGTAGCACCAAGTCCAGCAGCACCTACGAACAATATAAGTCAGTTAACTGGACAATTTGGTAATATCTCACCTAAACCATTTTATAACTTAACTTATGATACTATATCTGACACAATTAAAAGAACTTATTTAGGTTGGTCTAGTAAAAAGGGGATTGATGCACATTTCTTTGATTATAAGGGATTACAAAATACGTCACCTACAGCTCCAACAAAGTGTGGTATTGATACAGTAGAGTCTTGGTCGGCAAAAACAAAAGGTTTCCACCTTGATGTTAGAGTTAGTGGATTTACAAACGCAGAACAATACCAATACGATGTAGGGGCTTATAAATTCTTTACGAGTGGACATACCATGCAATCAATATTTAATTATTACCAACACAAAGAGTACTTAAAATTCACAGTAGTACCTTATGGTGGTTTCGATGGTTGGGATGAATATAGAAGAACAAGAACTAACGAAGATACTTATATCATTGGTAAATCGAATTATGCAGGATTCTGGTACAACAGCACATCAATTAATAATTGTGAAGTAACTGATTATTATTCATATTACGACACTATTAGAAAATTTGCCAATCCAGAAGAATATGATGTTAGTGTATTTACCACGGCAGGGATAGACTATACTAATAATTTAACATTAGTTAATAAAACAATAGAAATGGTTTCTTTAGATAGGGGAGATTCATTATATGTTGTAAATTCAGCGAACCCTAAAAACCAAACAGTATCATCAGCAGTTGCAAATTTACAAAACGCAGCTTTAGATAATAATTATGTTGCAACTTATTGGCCATGGATAAGATATAACGATGTTGAAAATAATAAAAGATTATTTATTCCTCCAACAGGAGAAGTTGTAAGAACAATTGCGAGAACAGATAATGTTTCTTTCCCTTGGTTTGCACCAGCGGGACAAAGAAGAGGAGTATTAGAGACAGATAAGGCTCAAACCAAACTAACACAAACAAATCGTGATGATTTATATGAAAATAGACTTAATCCTATAGCAACATTTAATGGTGTTGGTGTGGTAATTTGGGGACAAAAAACACTACAGAAAAAACTTTCGGCTTTAGATAGAGTTAATATTAGAAGATTAATGATTTATCTTAAGAAAAAAGTATCCACCGTGGCAATACAACTACTATTTGAACAAAATGATGATGTTGTTAGACAACAATTCTTATCATTGGTTAATCCAATACTAGAATCAGTTAGAAGAGATAGAGGAATTGTTGAATATAAAGTACAATTAAGTGATGACCCGAACGAAATTGATCAAAACAAACTAACTGGTAAAATATTTGTTAAACCGGTTAAGACTCTTGAATTTATCGAAGTAGAATTTAATATAACTCCTTCAAATGTATCATTTGACGATATAACTTAATAATCATGAATAGGAGATTGTTATATGAAATAACCATGAAGGCCTATAGTTTTGATTGGGACGATAATATTCTTCACATGGACACTATGGTTAACATGGAAAAAAATGAAGGAGGGGAATGGGAACCAATAAAACTTAGCACAGGTGAATATGCAGAACTTAAAGACGACCCAAACTATCGATATCCTAATGATAATATAAGAGAGGCGTTTGTTGATTTTGATGACGATAATATATTTTTACAAAACGTAGAAGATAGTATTAAAAATAAAAATTTTGCACCTAGTTTTAATGATTTTAAGGAAGCTTTAATTGGGGCAACGTCTATTTCTATAATTACAGCTAGACCACAATCTCCAGAAACATTAAAAAAAGGAGTTAAAATGATTGTAGATAATATTTTTAGTGATGAGGAAAAAGAAACTATGGTTGAAAATATTGAAGATAACTATGATTTTAATGGAGAAACAGACGAGATAATACAAAAATACATAGACTCAAACTACTACTACCCAGTTTCTTTCAAAGAAAGATTGGTGGATGTAAAAAAAGAAAAAGGAATTGCTTTAGATGACTTTGTAAAAAAAACTATACAAGCTTATGAATCCATGGACAAGGATAAATATAATAAAATTAGTGTAGGATTTAGTGACGATGACACAGATAATATAAAAGAAGTGGTAAAAAAAATAGACGAAGTAATGTCAAAACTGTACCCAGAGGTAGAATTTTACATATACGACACGTCTGAAAAGGGAAAAAATAAGGTAATAGTACATACAACTTAAATAATTTTATTTTTGCGTATATTTATAGATGTATTCAAAATATAATACAAACTAAAAAAAAATTAGAAAATGGCAGATTTATTAATGAAAATGCCGGTTCCTTACGAACCAAAAAGGAAGAACCGGTTTATAATGAAATTTCCTTCTGACTTAGGTATAGCAGAATGGATTATATCTAGTGCTGCTAGACCATCAATAACAATTAATGAGGTAGAGATACCTTTCTTAAACACAAAGACATTTGTGGCGGGTCAATTCCAGTGGGAAACTATTGACGTAACCTTCAGAGATCCAATTGCCCCTTCGTCATCTCAAGCTTTAATGGAGTGGGTTAGATTACACGCGGAATCAGTAACAGGTAGAATGGGATACGCAGCAGGGTACAAAAAGAAAGTAGATTTATTTATGTTAGACCCAACAGGGGCTATTGTTGAAAACTGGGAACTAAGAGGTACATTCTTAACAAATGTAAACTTTGGTGATTTAGATTACAGTGGAGATGATTTAGCGGATGTATCAGCAACTTTAAGATTCGATAGAGCAATCTTGAAATACTAGTTATTATTTTATAAACATAATATATTTTTTAAGGGCCTTTTATTAGGTCCTTAATTGTTTACATTGGTTTATAATTCGTTACATTTTTTAATAAAAATAAATTTTACAAAAAATAATATAAGTTATGTCAGAACAAGAAATTAAGTTTACCGTACCATTTGATATGATATCTTTACCTTCTAAAGGTATATTATATCCAGATTGCGGTGATACTATTAAGGTGGAGTATATGACCGCAGAAGACGAAAATATACTAACTTCACCAAACCTTTTACAATCAGGAAAAGTATTAGATGTACTTTTAGATCGTAAAGTAAAAGAAAAAGGATTATCATCTAAGGATTTATTACTTGGTGATAGGAATGCAATAATGGTATTTTTAAGAGCAACTTCATACGGAGAGATGTACCCTGTTAAATTAACAGACCCTCAAACCCAAGAAGAATTTGAAACGGAAGTAGATCTTTCTACATTAAAAACAAAAGAACTTGGAGCAACTCCAGATGAAAATGGAAATTTTTCTTTTGACTTAAAAAGAACAAAGAAAACTATTAAATTTAGGTTGTTAACCGCTAGAGATGAAGAAGAACTAGTAAAGGCAGAAGAAAGAAGATCTAAAGTCTATAAAGGACAAGTATCCAACCTACTAACATCAAGATTAGCTAAACAAATAGTAGAGGTTGATGGAAATAGTGATAAAACATATATTCAACAATTTGTTCAATATATGCCGGCCGGAGATTCATTAGAATTAAGAAAATTTATGGATGATATTGAACCTGGTATAGACCTGAGGGTAGACGTGGAGTCACCTTCAGGTGCCGTGTTTCGCAGTCTCATTCCAATTACAGTCAGATTTTTTTGGCCTAACATCGAGTTATAAGCCAGAATTACTTAAAGAAATATATGTTTTAGTACATCATTGTGGTTTTTCTCGTTCAGATGTTATGATAATGCCAATCTATGAAAGAAGAATTTATATTGAGGAACTTAGAAAAGAGTTAGAAGAAAAACAAAAAGCCCAGAAAGCGGCGATGAATAAATCAAAGAGGAGTAGATAGTCTCCTCTTTTTTTTTATATTCGATATTTATTATAAAACAAATTATTAGTGAAAACGGCCGATAGACAACATAAAAGAATGCAAGAATTAATGGGCATTAAACCTAAACTCATTAATGAACAACCTGACAGACAAGTAGGTACCACCGTGGATGTTGATCCAAACACAGAAAGATTTGCACAAGGATATGTAGGAGCTTCTCAGATGCAAAGTAAAATCGATAGTTCTTTAGGGTGGTCTCCTCTTGATCAAGGATACGTTAATAGAGTAGTTTTAGAATTACTCCAGGGAACAGGTAGAAAGTTTGGTTTTACATATTCATTTGTTAATGAAGTAAAAACACAAAATGCCACATTAAAGTCTAACACACAATACGAAACCAAAGACGCTCAATATCTCGGAACCACCCAAGATGGTAATACTATTATAGTACCAGCCCCAGAAACTCAAGAAACCGAAGAAACTGAAGAAAAAGAAAAAGAAGACTACAATAGAAATAAAAAAATAGTCGAAATGTTTAAGTTAATAGGTAAAACTTTTAATACAACAGACCCGTTTGTTCCATATTTTAGAAAAAATATACGACCAATAATTAGAAGGTTAAAAAAAGAATTTCCTGAATATAAAATAGATTTTCTAGACCAAGCCACTAAGTGGGAGGGAGAAGAAGTTGTTGTTGACCATTTTATGACAACTAATTCTTTATTAATTGAAAACTATAAAGATAATATAAAACAATTAAGAGATTTAGAGGCGGCCAAAATTGCACAAAAGAAAGATCCTAAAATGGTTAAAGTTTTAGAAAACCAAATTAAAAAAGAAAAACAAGCTTTATTAAGATTAGTAAAACCTAAATTTGGAAGAATATACCTTTCACAATCTAATAATTTTACTGATGAAGATATGATTAACCATGCTTTATATATGGATACGTTTTTAGAAAGACTTAAAAAAGATTATCCACAATATAAAATTAATTATGGAAGTTTGGACTTAACAGAAGAGACAATAGAAGTCGGTAAACTAGAAGATGGAAAGGAAGTAACAACACCAAAAACTTTGACTATAAATTTAAGAAAAGAACAATTAGAAGTTTATTTACACCGTACTTATCCATGTACTGTAAGTATTGATGGGGAAGACGCGGGAGAAAATCAGATTAAAATAATCGATATTGATTCTGAATTCGCCTTTACAAAAACATATAAAGGGATGGGTAAAGGGAAAGGAAAAGGAAGTGATGGTAAAGAAAATAAAACAGAAGAGGGAGAAGGATATGTATTTCCGAGAACTGGAATTAGCGATGATAAAGGAAAACAATTTTCAGTTACTATGTCAATAAATAATGACCCACTAACAGTCTTTCAACAAGGACAAACCGCACACTCCTATTTAAGAAAACACGCAAGTCCAGCAAAATATACAGTAATAATGTTAGATAACGGATTCCAATTAGTGGATTTAGATTCTAGTGTACATGGACAAGAACAACAATTTCCACAAGATAATGAAAACCGAATAAGGTTACTTTTTGGAAATAATGAAGGTGTGAAATTTAATAATAGTTATTCACCAACAGTATTAAGTGGTAATGAGGCGGAATCCTCATTTGGACAAAAACTTAATATTACAATTGATAACATAAAACCTAAAACAGCCGGATGGTAATTAAAATATGGCAGATGCTAAGAGTAGAATAGACGAATTAAGACAAGAAGCCGATTTATTGGATCAAATGATTGGTCGCCAAAAAGAGGTGAACAACGGACTTTCTGCACATATAAAGGCTAGGAAACAGTTATATGAACTACAACAAGCTCTGAAAAAGAGCCAAGAAGATATTTTAGAAGTTGAGAAGTCAATTCTTGATATGAAGAAAAAGGGTTCTGATGCAACAGAAGAAGAACTTAAAGATGCCGAAGACTTACGAGACCATCTAAAAAAACAACAGATAATATTAAAAGATAAGATAAAGTTAGAAAAAAAATCTTTAGATGTAAGAAAAGCAATAACAAAAGAGATTGAAAAAGGTGTAAATAAATTATATGACGAAATATTCAATCTAAGGAAAATAGTTAATTTATATCTTGAAATTGATAAGGCTATTCGAACAACAAGTGTTGGGATGGGACTTACGGGTAATATGGCAGACATATTCCGAAACAACTTAGAAGGTGCGTTAGATTATGCGTCAACTTTAGGTGTGAGTGCTGCGGAACTAGCTAGAGTGCAAAGAGAAATTGCCACCATAACAGGTAGACAACTCGTACTAACCAAGGCTCAATTTGAAGCAACAGCTGACTTACTTAAAATATTTCCAGAATTGGGGGCGGCTATGGCTCAAATGGAATTATTTGGAATGAGTGTAGGAGAGGCGGCTAAATTTTACGAAAAAGTTATGCAAGACGCCATTGAACATGGTTTAGATGCACAAAAAATGATGTCATTTGTTCATGGAATGACAAAAGATGTTTCAAAACTTCGTTTTAGAAATTTTGAACAAGGGTTGTCAAATGTAAGTAGAAAACTTGTAAGACTTAGGTCAGAATTTGAAGGTATCGCCGGTTTTGCAGATAAAGTATTTAGACCAGAAGGGGCAATAGAAGCTGCTGCGGCTCTACAAGTATTAGGTGGAGAAATGGCACAACTGGGAGATCCTTTTAGATTAATGTTCCAAGCTCGTAATGACACAGAGGGGTTTGTTGATTCAGTATTAAAAGCCACAAAATTTGTTGGAAAATTTGACTCAGCTTCAGGTATTTTTAGATTAACAGCAAACGAATTAGACCGTCTTAGAGAACTTTCAAACATAACAGGAGAGAGTATGGACGAATTAACAAAAAGGGCGTTAGAACAAGCAAAAATGGGGGCAATAGATAGCCAAATTGGTATGTTTGCAACCCCTGAGGACAAAGAATTTTTAAGAAATATTGCTCAAGTTGGTAAAGGAGGTATCGCTACAGTTGAATTATTAGGTGCGGATGGTAAAACATATATAAAAGAATTATCTCAGGTAACCCCACAAATGATAGAACAACATAAAATTCAACAACAAGCGGCAGCAGACCAAGCAAAAGCTTTAATGACTTTTAAGGAAACACTTGATGCTTTAATAGTTAATTTACAGTTACTATTTTTACCAGCAGTAAAAATGTTTTCTGACGCAATTATTTCGGTTAGTAGGTGGTTTATGGAGTTATCTACATTTTGGAAAATGTTTTCGCTAGCAGGATTATTATTTGCAAAAATTATATTTAGTGCCGCTAAATGGTATTTCGCTGGAAGAATATTTGGTAAAGGATTTGCGATGAGTACCGCCGGTACAGGAGCAATGACAGGAGGAATGGGTGCAGGTTCTGCCGCTTTAGGTGCTGGTAGAGGTGCGAAAGCTAGACTAATAGGTACAGCAGCGGTGATAGCAGCTATTGGTGCTTCAGTTATGATGATTGGTGCTGGAGTTAACTTCGCAACAAAAGGATTCGCAAGATTATCGGAGTCAATGGCTAATTTACCAGTTACACATTTAGAAACTTTTAAGGATATTGTCACCAATATAGTATGGGGAATGACCGCTATGGTTGGAATTTTAGCGGTGGCAGCGGTAGGACTTATGGCATTTGGGGCGGCGGCTTCAACACCACCAATGTGGGCGGCGGCTGGAGTTTTATTAGCGATTGGAGCCGCGGCGGCAATGATGGGAGGAGGAATTTGGTTAGCAACTGACGGTATGGCTAGACTAGTAGCAGAGTTAGCAAAAATGTCAGAAATAAAAGGAATTGGAACAGAATTATTATTAATGTCAGCAGCAGTAGGTACTTTAGGTTTAGCGTTAGCGGCATTGGGATATACTTTAATGAATCCTTTCGGAGCTATAGGGGTGGCCGCAGGTATGGGATTATTAGCGGGTTTAACAGCGATGGGTCCCGCCCTACATGAGGCTGGTAAAGGAGCTGTTCTATTAAAAGAAAATCTTGGGGGGATAGGTACAGCATTGGAAACCCTAGGTAATGCCGACGATTCAGTATTCGGTAAATTAAAACAACTTGACGAACTAATTAGTAGAACCCAAGCTAAACCAATAATAGTTGAAGTAGGTGGAGACATTGGGGGTACAGTAGAAGTAGACTTTAAGAACATGGCTAAGACTATATCAGTATCTGACCTATCTGATGATTTTGTAACTGAAATAACAAGAAAAATTAGTGACGAAATGAAAGCCGGTAACTATGGAAGAAGTAAAGAAAAGTAACCCAAAAAAATTAAATAAAAATATTTATTCTAAAAGAACAGTATGCCAACTAATATAGACAATGTATTGATATCAGGAATTCCTACAGTTACCACAACTGCAGAATTAAGAGAATGGTTACTTAATAGGAATTTACCAGGGGTAATAACAGAAGAAGGATTCCAACAAAACGTTTCAATGTATGAAGAATCATCAAGTAATTTTGAGGAAAATAATGATACATTTTTACAAGAATTAGTTGTTGGAAATGAATTCTATCAAGTTGGGGGTTTTTTTAATAATGGGGCGATAGGTAATTTTGGATTGGATGGTCCGACATATTCAGAATCAACTCCAGGAGAACTAACATTAGATACCGTGACCAATAGTTCTGGTTCTGAAATGCCACATATAGAATGTGAATTTCCTGAGTATGTAATACCAGTAATGTCTAGTACATTATGTGAGATAAATCTTTACACTATAAATGCTACTTATGATCCTGACACAACTTATAATTTAATAGCTGACAACCCATTTTATGAAGTACCAACAAGTGACGGAACACCAGTAAAGGATACGTATAATCCAGAAAGATTCGGTAATCTTCCTCAGTTTATGTTAGGAAACTTCGACAATTCATACACTAACGGACTTCAGTATAACTCAGGAGACTCCGAAGAATTTCTAAGTTTAGTACAAAAGACCCAAGCAAATAGACCATCGGGAGACTACCCTTCATGGTTTGATTCTAATCCACTAATGTACGATTTATTTATATCACCTAATTTTGATGGTAATTTTATGAGATTTGATGCAACCACTTTGGAATTGGGACCTATGGACAATAGATTCTATGGTTTGAAAATAAGTGAAAGAGGATTTCAATACAATAATGCGGCAGCACCTGATGGAACAGGAGTTAAAACACTATATACTCCTTTACAACCATACAACGATAATGTTATTGATGCACCATCCGTAATGATACAAAATACTAGAATTCTAGAACAATGGATTTTAGGGGCCTTCGGTACTAGAATTACCAGAGACTCTCTTCTTTTAAGAAATATGTTTACTTCTGCGAATATGTATATCGGTTCAACAGATGGTGTTCCGGCGGTAGATTATTCAGAAGGTACGGTTTCACTAAATAATGATTATTTAAGTTTAGCTTGGGTTCTTTCGGGGCCACGTAAACCAAAATCTACAACAAACTATTTTGTACAACAATTAAATATTGCAGATTCAGACCCAACCTATCTAGCGGGTGGAAGAGGAGAATATGTTTTTGATAATGAGTTTGGTAAAGACAGAGCGTTAATATGGGATGAAATGTCTGGTGAAATGATTGAAAGCAATGCGGCGTGGGCACCTGTAGGTACCTCAGATATAGATTTTATTGTTCATAGTTTTTCAGATACGGGCAGTAAAGGTTTATTAGATTATACTCAAAAAATAGTTAATCGTTCAGCGGACGGAGTTTCTGGAGGGATTGGAGATTCAATTAGACAAGACACATCTTGGATTAACACTAAACATGGACCAAAAAGTAGAGGTTCAGGAATTAAATCTTACGATGAAGACGACCAAAATTTAGAATTACCATATTCTAGAAGTTGGAAAAGAACAACTCGATATTCAGCACAAGGAGATAAACCAAAAAGTTATTCTAGATATGATGCGTTAATAAGACACTCACAATTAGTAAAAGATGGACAAGGTTGGAGTGGAGGACAAAGTGTTTTAGAAGAGGGCGGTGTGGCACATATTGCACAAAGTTCTAAAGAGGATATAAGAAGATTTATGTTTTCTTTAGAAAATTTAGCTTGGAAAGATGAAGCATTTTCTAGATTGGCTCCACATGAAAGAGGACCTCATAATGGAAGATTAATGTGGTTTCCTCCATACATAGAAAGTTGGACAGAAAACTCTTCTGCTAATTGGACACAAACAGATATTATTGGAAGAACGGAACCTATTTTTACTTATAAAAATGCTTATAGACAAACTAACTTAAACTTTTTAATGGTAACTGATTACCCTGAAGTTATTGATACTATGAAAGAAAATAAAGAATGGAGTGACACCGATTCAGATATGCAGGCGGCTCAATTCTTTGGTGGAGAAAACTTCGAATCAAAACATAGAGATAACATTCTCCAAGGTAAAAAATTAGTATATTCTACCCAAGAACAACACGATAAATTAGACGATCAATTAGCGGAAGTTCCTATACAAGACCCTAATGACTATAGTCAACCCTATGAAATTCCTGATGTACCAGGAATAAACCCAGAAACCGAACCTTTGAAAGTTTGGTATTTTAGTGGGTGTAGTGAGGCTAATACAACTTATGTATATCCTTATGAATGGCAACCTCCATTGGTTGCGTGTAACGAATGTGCACAAAGATGGGACGCTCAATTTGAAGATGCAGAACAAACAACAGGATCTTTCCAAAACAGAGATAATGAAGATGTTTGTGGTATGAAATGGGGATTAGAAGATTTAGCTAAGTTCTTAGCAACCGATGCCGGAAAACGATTTAAGGTAAAGATAACCTATTTTAAGGCACCAATGCCAAATAATAACCAAGCGGGGTCTGTAGTAACAGGTGGTTTTAACGTGGCTTATGAACCAGGTCAAATTTTTACAGGTGATTACGAAATATGGAATGATGAAATAGTATTAGTTCCATCTACTATGTCGGATGAGGCAATTGAAGGAATACAAGAAGATTATGAAGTGTGTGGACCTATCAGGGCTAAAGAGGCGAAAAAAGCATTACAAGATTTAATTGTTGCTGCCGAGGGTAGTGCTGAGAATAAAGAAAAATGGTATTCTGATGAAGCAGCACCGGATGGTAGTAGTGTAAATGAAGATGAAAGATGGCAAATTGTATCAGGACCAGAAATGAAGTGGGGTGAACAAATGATGAAACCAAACTGGCAAGATATCCCACTAAATGCTCAAGAACAAGCGTATGAACAAACACAAATGAATGTATTACCTGTTTCTTATCTTATTGAGTTTAATCCTAATCTAACTTCAGATGACGCTCAAAAAGAAGCAAAAGAAGAATATAGAAAATTACAACAAGAGGTTACGGATACATTTAACACAACAAATACAAGAATTCCAGATGGGACATATTTTGAAAAAGTACAAAAAACAGATTCATTTGCTTATCAAACATTTAAGGAAAAAATTCAAAACTTTAATCCAGCTTTTCATGCAATGCATCCATGTATGTTAAATGAAAGAATGACCTTCCTAAATCAATGCTTAAGACCAGGACCATCAATCGAAGGAATTGTAGGACCTAATAATATGGCTTTTGGTAGACCACCAGTTTGTGTTTTAAGATTAGGTGATTTTTATAATTGTAAAGTTGTGATAAACAATGTAGATTTTAGTTATGAACAACCACTATGGGATTTGAATCCTGAAGGAATAGGTGCACAACCTTGGCTTGTAAGAGTATCTATGCAAATGTTTATCGTGGGAGGTATGTCATTAGCAGGACCACTTTCACAGTTACAAAATGCAACATCATTTAATTATTTTGCTAATACTGAAATTTGTGAACCAGTTAGAAGTAATCCTAACTTTAATACTACACCTGGACCTCCACCAGTTCCTAGTGTACCACCATCACCACCGGCACCACCACCACAACCATGTGATCCTAATGATTGTGATAGTGATGATCCAAATTGTTGTGATGAAAACCCTAATACACCTCCACCGGCGCCACCACCATGTGATCCTAATGATTGTGATAGTGACGACCCTAATTGCTGTGACGACCCAGAACCATGTAATCCAAACGATTGTGATAGTGATGACCCAGATTGTTGTGAACAACAACCAGGAGATGATTTAGAATCTTCTAATTATGTTGCAGAAGTTTGGTATGGATATGGAGGATACTTCGTAATGCGAAAATTATGGGATAATGTATTAAATTCAGACGATGGATTCGGGACTTATTATGGATACACTGAAGCAACAACCCCACAGGTTGGTCTACAAATACCAGTTTGGGGCTTTACTTTATGGGTAGATGAAATGTCTTCAGAAACAAATATTAAAAATTATAGGGTAAGATGGAGATACCCAGATTGGGCTATAGATGGTGCAGATAAGTCTTGGGATTCTAGTGATCCAAACACTAAACATAAAACAGCGGTGTTTGCCGACCCATCAGGATGTGTTGCAGCTAAAACTGCTGGATGTCAGGTATTAATGGATAAAATAAAAGAAGCACAAAGTACTATAGTAACTTGGTTTACTCAAGAAATTAATTCTAATGTTGCAAATTGGAAGTCAGATGCAAATGCTAAATTTGCGGATGGAACCACACCACAATATGAACCATCCTTCTTGTTATATTATTGTTATGATAAAGATACCGGTGACCCATTCACAAATCCAAATTGGGAAACATGTATAGATGACCCTTCCAACCCACAACTTGACGACTATGATATGCCATTATCTACAGTCACAACGGGTTCACTTACAACATGGGAACCTGCACAATATAATGGATAACAATAATATAAAAAAAAATTAAACTATGGCAATATATTATAATAGATATCACAAAATGACAGGACCAGGAGGTAAATCAAAACCTATGCCTTTTATTAAATTACGAAAAAAATCGACAGATAAATACATTACTTATAAAAATGGAATTACTCGTTTTGATAAGTTAAGTCAAAAATACTATGGAAATCCATTTCATGGGTGGTTAATAATGTTGGCTAACGGTAGTATGGGAGGTCTAGAATTTACTATAAATGACGGCGATATGATAAGAATACCATTTCCATTCAAAGACACTTTACAAGAATACGAAGATGGTGTAAATAGATACATAAATCTAAACGGAGAATACTAAAAAAGTTAGAAATGGGGATAGACTTAATTGATCCAAATGAAGAAATAAGAAGATATATTCTCGAATCCGGTAATGCTGTTGCAGGAGGGGTTGGTATGGACATGGGTGCTTATAATGATGCTCAAAGTAAAGGACCGGTAGGGGTACCTTTAGAAGATTTAGTACTTTATGCTAATCTTGAAGTTTTATTACCTGGTCGAACAGTAATTGTGGATAATATAGCTAGTCAAGTAGAAGATAGGAAAGATATTGGTTTTATTGTGCCTAAAGATGAAAATCTAAATAGTAGAACTGGTGCAGAAAGGGCAGAAAAACCATATAGTTTTGAAGATAATTATGGAGAACTTGGTACTTCATGGACAAATATTGGAGGACTTGAAGGATTTATTAACACAGGTGATGGATATAAAGTAGACGGCCAAGGAAGTTTAATAAGAGAAGGAAACCCTAATGAATCTTTTGGTATAACAAATATTGACGTAAAATTAAACGCGTCTTTTGAACCGCAGGTTTTTATAGAATTTGTGGATATTAGAGGGGCCTCCCTTATGGAACCAGGTTTAAGATCCCCATACTCCGCATTCTTCCACATGCCATACCCAATGTTTAGTCTAACCATGAAAGGACATTATGGTAAAGGGATAAACTATAAATTACATTTACTTAAGTTTAATTCTAGATTTGATGCAGAAACTGGTAATTTTATTATTAATTGTGAATTTATTGGTTTTACGTTTACATATTTAGCAGATATTCCTGCAATTTATGCCGATGTCGGTCCTGAGTTAATGTCATATTATAAACAACAAAAAGGACCAAGTGGGGAATCACAACATGCGTGGGCTCAAAATCAAGAAAATGCAAGTAGACCTGACTTACCTTATGGTGGAGGAGGTAATATGACAATCGGAACATATATTCAAAATATTGAAAATATGTCAGCTAAAATAGAATTCTTTAATAAAGAAGAAACAGTACAAGAGTATACTGACGTAACTGACGCCATAAATAAAATGAAGGGTATAAAAAATAGGTGGAAGGCTCTTGGTGATGATTGTTGTAGAAATATGGAGAATAATTGCGATTATGATATTACAAGTGAAAAAAATCGAATAATTGTAAACGATTTATATATTGAACTTTCGGGGGGGACAAAAACTTTACCACCAGAAGATGACGCTGGTGATATTGCTTGTGGAAAAAGAACTGCTAATAAAAATAAGGCTTATAGTAAATTATTATTAAAATATCGAGGTTATTCTACTGAAAACGCACCTTCAGAAGGAAGTGGAGGGTTTGTTGGTTATGTAGAAGAAGTTGAAGAATATATTCTTAACTCTACAGCTTCAAACTACATTACTATGCCAGCTAAAACAGGTATTAATTTGATTTTTTATGGGGAAGTAAACGATATTGACGTTAATCAGGATGGTGATTGGGATGACCCAGAAGATATTGTCGATCAATACGGTGTTGGTATAATTGACTCAGTTGAATACTTTGCAGAACT
>MDTG01380304.1_pt1 | contig 15681 bp, 11 predicted proteins | sample 811421 | NCBI WGS metagenome assembly MDTG01 (sample SAMN05326645, study PRJNA326480) | marine metagenome | isolation source: seawater | place: Pacific Ocean: South East | collected 2011
AGGCGGCGGCGGAGGCGGCGGCGGAGGCGGCGGCGGAGGCGGCGGCGGAGGCGCAGGCGGCGGCGGAGGCGGAGGCAGCGGCGGTGGAGGCGGAAGCGGTGGCGGAAGCGGCAGAGGCGGTGGCGGAAGCAAGCGCGGCCATTGAATTGGCCGAACAATATTATTTGTACGTTGAAAAGCGCGCCAAGGGCACCTCATGGGCGCAGGTGCTCGACGCGGCTCGAAAGGATCGCGCGGAAAACCGATACAACAAAGATGTGATCAAGCAACTGGATCAGCTGAACGCAGAGGCGCGCGTCACGTACGCAGACATCCTTGACCGCCACTTCCCACCTTTGAGCAACAAGCGCACGCGCACAAAGGCTGCTTCTAAGGATTTGATCTACGCCAAGAAGCAGTTGGCCACGCGCAAACAAGAAGTAAGAGGGGACAAATAGACCAATTTAATTCTAATTTATTAAGATATTTTATGAGCACCTGGCTCTTGCCTCAAGTGCTCGTAAAGTTTTCACAGCAAATGGATCTCCGCTACGAGATCGTTAATGCATTAAATCAGAATTGCACCCTCTAATCGCAATCGCTGTTGCCCTCCTCGTCAGAGGTTTCAAACGCGACATCCACAAGGCCCGCCTCATCGAGCACGTCCATGCTGAGATTGAGCGCGCGGAAGATTGCAAGCGCCGCTTTGCTGAGCGGCGCGTTATTGATCGTGTGTCGCCGCGCCACTTTGGCCTCCGCAGCAGCGTTCCGCTTCAGCTGCTCGACCGCGTTCATGCGCTTGCGGATTCTGGACTTCATGTCCTTGTTGCCTTGCTTACTGAGTCGATCGGCAAGCTGCTGCAAGACCTTGCTGTGCTCCAATACCGCCTTGGACACCGTCGCGTTGGCCTCGGCGCACACGCCCTTCAGCGAGTTGTACTGCAACACCTCTTTCAGAAGGGTCATTTGAGTGGCAAGAGAGGCGTAAGGAAGCTGGACGCCCTCGCTCTGCGCCCGGCCAAGCAACTCGTCGACTGGGATTGGGATCTCCTCTGTGTAGCCCTCAGAAGCAAAAAACTTCCGGCGTCGCTGCGCCACCCCGTCGTCCTCCGCACAGCGCGTCACAAAATCGTAGTACCACGCCTCCTTCTGCTTCTCCAAGCGCCTCTCAAGCAAAGACTGTGGGCTCTCTCCCGGGACAGCGTTGATGCGCGACGTGCGCGCGACGCGCCCAAACCGCTGCGCCATGTTAGCCCTGCCGCCATCGGTATCGAGGTCGACCGCAAAGCTGCAGTCGGGGATGTCCATGGCACCGGCGGCAACGTTGGTGCAGACGAGCCCACGCAGCTCGCCGTCGTTGAAGCGCTTCACAATTTTTGCGTTCTCGCGCGCCGTGTGCGTAGCGTCCTCGCCGTGCGCGCTGCCCCCCGAAAGCACTGCCCATCCGTCGCCCAGGCAGCTTGTTAGGCAACGCTGAACGACGGTGGCCACGACCAGGTGCGTCACAAATACAATGCCGCCGTGGTTGAACGCCTTGTGCAGCGCGCACACCGCTACCAAAGCATTCAGCTTTTGTGGGTTCAGGGCGGCTAGGTACTGCTTCTGCGGGCCGGACGACATGTCGTAGGCCACGGAAAATTGCTCCGTAAAAGCAACGTCCACGCGCGAGCGGCCAATTTTTGCAATGAGTCCCGCCGCGTCAACCTCGCGCCAGGAGATGTGCACAAGCACCTCGCCAAACCAACTGAACGCCTTTTTGATGTGCTCGTCGTCGTCTTCGACTGCCGCAAGGCACTCGCTTCGGTAGGGTGTTGCGGTGAAGCAGAGCTTCCGCTTGGCTCGCAGCCCTTCAATCATGGGCTTGTACGTGGAGGCACCAATGTGGTGTCCCTCGTCGCAGCACACCAGATCCCAAACAGTCTCTTTCACAAACTTGCGCATAGATTTGGACTGGTCGCTTCGCTTCGTGTCGCTCCCCGCAAGCATGCCGTACGTGCTCACAAGGTAGCAAAATTTGGACTTTGGGCGGCCTCGAGAATCGCCGGTGTACATGCAAATGTTGGCGGGCTGAAGAATAGTGTGTTCGCGAAGGTCCTTGACAATCTGGTGCACGCCCTGCGCTTCGTAGCAAAGAATGAGTACCATAGTGCCCGCCTCCATGGCGGCTTCAAGGATCACTGAGCTCTTGCCGATGCCGCACGGTGCCACTATGAGTCCGTCCTTACCCTTGTGTTCGCGAATGGCGCGCATCATGCGCTCCTGCGGTTCGCTCTTCACGTTGTAAGGCGACGATTGCTCAAAGCAAAATCCCTGGAAAGGCAACATGTTGCTACCGCCACACAAACCCAACTGTGCTAAGATACCGATTCCACCCAGCGCAACGGGAAGCAACACTGCGCGCGTGCACGCACTCCTGCGTACCAATCGCAAGGTTGCTGTGCTGTCAAGTTGCTAAGGTTGGTACGCGCTCTCTTGTGCCGCTTTGATACGGCTCATTTCTTTCAACCCGCACAGCGCGCGCTTGAGCGCGTTTGGCTTTCCCTCACCCGCGTCCCTGATCGCCTTTGTGTGACTGTGCAAGACAAACCAGTGCGACACGTACGCGTGATCTACTTGGTAGCGGCTCAGCTGAAGCTGCATGCCGAGCTTGATTCGAAAAGAGTTTAGTTCGCGCAGCTTCCAAACTTCCAGCGTCGCCTCGTAGTAGTATCTGCGGTTGTCATGCAGATGAGGCCGAAATGGTTGGCCTTTATTGGTTGCGCGCAGCGTGCCAATCGTCCGGAGATCTATTTCGTGGGCTAGGAGAATGCGGGCAACGTCCGAGTGATCAGAACGGATTTTCGCGACGGTACTTTTCTCTCTTGAGACGGCGCTGATGATAATCTTGCGCATGATTTCAACGGGTAACTCCGTCCAAAAGTAAAGCGGATCGAACTTTGTCATGGGTGCGCGCTCACCTGAGGCAAACGCTGCAAGTGTTTGGCAGCAGTTGCAAGGCGCTTAGCAACCAGTTGCGCCGACCAGTCTGGAGATCGCTATTGTTTTGCTTTCAAGCTGCTTTCCGCCTTGCGACAGGTGGCGCAGCAAGAAGCAATCGGTATCTTGGGACAGTCGGCATGGACACGGCCGCTGACTGGGTCAAAGGATTGACCTCGCATCGCGCCGGTCGGCTGCTAAGCAACCACCTTGCGTGCGTCGAGCTTGAGACGCGCGAGGCTGCCGTGGGCTGTGCCGTCACCGAAGCGCTCAACAACGAGAAGGCGTTTGTCCACACGCTGTCACACAGCCTGGAAAAGAATTGGAGCTTGCCCTGCGGACTGCCATCACCCTTGCCGCGCTTCATTGCTCTGCTTAACCTTTCGGGCGAGCGGATGCTCGCCTACTCAGACAACGCTGCTCTCATCCAGTGCCTTTGCACCAAGTCGCGCCTGCGCGGTGACGTGCTTGACAAAGCCATCAACCAGTTTGTCCACTGGCCCTCAGAGCGCACCATTTTGTCTGGCAAGTTTGTCTTGCTCTCGTACAGCCTGCCGTGGCAAGCGGGGACCGATGCGGCCTTTTGGCACCTGTCCGCCTGCGAGGTGGGCGTTACCGAAGACGGCCGGAGCAAGATGGTAGTCGACCGCGTGAAACAGTTCTCGAGCGTGGCAACCGCGCCGTTTCGGGGAAAGTCGTTACGCGACGAGACCAACCAGACCATTCAATTGAGCGCGTCCGGGCAGCAGAAGGTGCTGCCGGTGGTGGGCGTTGAGGAACTCAAACGCTTTGTCGAGTCGTACAGCGCGGTCAACCTCGACCTCAAGGTGGCGAGCGCGTCGCGGTCGACCGGCAAGACTGGAGAGTTGCAAGAAGAGACGCTGCGCGAGACGCTTGAACTGCTCCGACGTGGGCGAGTGAAGGACCAGAAAGAGCTAGACTTGAAAAAGGGGGAGTGCGATGCTTTGAAAAACGCTTTGGAGCAGACTGCCAACGCCAGCAATAGTCGCCTCAAGGAGGCGGAGGAGAAGCACGCGTGTGAGCTCAAGGAGGCGATTGGCGCAAAAGATCGCATGCTCGACTTGTGCCGCTCGCAGAGGAACGCTCTTGCGGCGGAGGTGGAAGTGACGAAGGCGTCAGAGAGGCAGCTGTCGGACGGTAAGCAGAAGGAAGCCAGGGACCACAAGCGGATGTCGGAGAAGTACAAGGAGCTGCTGCAACGCAGCGCCGCAAAGGATAAACTGCACAATGCGACGATGGCTAAGAACAGGGCCACCATCACGCAATTGGAGGGTCTCGTGAGCACCAAGGACGAGCGCATTGAGACGATGCGCTCGGAGCTTGAGGCGGAAAGCTGCGCGACCGTTGCAAATATGCAGCGGGAGCACGAGGAGGTGGTCGAGCGCCTAAATGGCTCGCTTGAGAGCAAGAAGCGGATCATCAATCAGTTGAGCGAGAACAACGACCGCAAGGAGGTCGAGAAGGTTTCTCTGCAAACGCACGCGGACGAGCAAAGCGTGCGCGTTCGCGACCTGGAGGCGGAGCTTGCAGATTTCGCGACGGAGTGCAAGCGACTCGACGGCGAGCTCAAGCGGTGCGAGGCAGACCTCAAAAAGCAGCGACAGGCGGCGCCGCCGGCGCCAAAGCTGCGCAACAGGGCAGTGTCCACCCATTCGCGGAACGCCTCGACGGCCACACACCATTGCGCCTCGACGCAAACCATCAACCCTCCCGCGACGCCACCCGCAACGCCACTCGCGACGCCATCCGCGCCCGCGCCCGCGCCCGTCACGGCGGTGGGCCAGCTTGCGCCGGCGCCGCAAGCCGTGCTGCCGTTTTCGCTGCAAGCGGCCATCAACATGCTGCAAGAGCACGTCACGCTTACGACGCAGGGACAAGCGCAAGTGGTGCAGCATTCCATGCCGCAAGCGTTTCGCCCGCTTCCATTTCCGCACTTTACACCCACCATGGTCGCGTACCAGCACACCACAAGCGGAAACTTTCACGCCATTCAACAGCCACAGCTGCAACCGCACTACGTACACCCAAAGGCGTATCCGCGCCCCGCGCACGGGAACTAGCTGCCGCTACCGGTGCCACCTTTAACGCTTGCGCGTGGCTGATTCGCTAGACGTAAGCGGGATGATTTTATAAACAGTTGTAGCCCGATTGCGACCGTTGCAAACGTCGCATTTAGCTCCACCTTGCATCTGCTGGATATCTCTAAAAATTCTTGCCTTTGACGAGGAGTGAAGCAGCTGGGAACGGTCCGCGGCTCCAATGGCGACGGCTCTGCGCGGAAAGCGCAAAGCGGCGTCAAAGGCGCAGGTGGAAGCGTGCACGTGCCCAATCTGCATGGAACGCACCGAAAGCGACCGCTTCTGCTTCCCGTGTGGCCATTGGATTTGCGCGCCGTGCGACTCTCGGATGCTCGCAAACGGCTTCCTCGCGTGTCCCACCTGCCGCACGCCACGCGAAGGCGTGAGCCAGAGGCAGGTCGACCAGGCAAATCACGCGCGCGTGGAACGGCACGCGGCGCAGGATGGTGGACGGTCATTAGTGCTGCGCTCGGGCAATCGGGAAGTGCGCGTGTTATTCTTCCCAGACGAGAGCCAAGGAAGCAATCCGTTTGGTGTGCTAGGAGGACCCCCGGCCCGGCCCGCGCGCGACGCTGACGCCGAAGACCACCTGCTAGCGCAAGCAGTCCAGGCGGCAACCGCGCTTGAGTCGGCGCTGCCTCACCTGACCGAGCAGGTCGACCCGCTGCTGCAGCTGGACGAGCCGATGCAGGAACTCGTGCATCAGCTGCTCGAGCCGGGCACCGTGCAGGGTTTCTTAGCGCAGCGCGAGACGGTGCGTGAACAGGGCAGGCGACGACGCCGGTGGGGAATTCGTGCACCGCGTCGCTTTGGTGAAAACAATCGGTCCAGATAAAGCTGCGTTACGCGTGTTGTTTTGTAAGAGTGGTGTTGTTGCTGGTGACAGTGGTCGTTTTAGCTTCAAATGTTAACGCCCAACCTCAGCCGCCTTGCGCACCGGCCGTCGCCCACGGGCGTGGGCCCGCCGCGCACGCGCGCCCGCGCGCTCGAGGCACAGGTCGAGGCACAGGCCGCGGTGCTGGATAACAGCGACCTACTCGCGCAGATCCTCGCGGCGCTCAACACGGAGTTTGGGCCGGACGACGCGTGCGCGGCGGTAATGAGCTACTGCGCCGCGCGGCGGGGCGCGTGCGCCGAGGACACGTGGCGCGCGCTCCTCGCGCTTGTCTTTCCGGACTACGACGGCACCTCGACGACGCCCAAGGCCAAGTTCCTTGCGCTGTGCCGCCGGTGGGACCGGGGAAGGAAGTTTAGGTACGAGCACGACCTCGCCAAGCACCGGAGTCGGATTCCTCTCGGCGGGCTCGTCCCCCTCGCGGATGTGGCGCGGATCCTCGATTGGTTTTCAAACACCCACAACTACATTGCTGAAGACGATGAAACGTATCAAAATTACCTGTGGTTGCTTCCGCCAAGCGCCTGGGACAACGACTACGACAACTACGGGGTGTGGTACCTTGTCAACTACTTCGCGATGGACAGCTTTGAAAGGATTTCGCAGATGCTCCACGGGGGTTTGATTCACGTCTCCAACATCTTTGCGACGCCGCCGGTGCTCGTATATCGCAGCGATTTGGACAGGTTCTTGAACCCAGCCAATTGGGACGAACAAGACCAATTTGACTACAACGCGCCCGACATCCGCTTTGGAAATCCGCGCACGCTACTCGGCTTCCTCTTAGTCAAGAGAGAAAGGGTTGCTTACGTTGAGTCTCTCCTCAGGACCTACGGCGCCGACCCAAACGAAAAGTTGTGGTTGGTGGAGCACCTGTCGTTTGGGGAGCACAACACACCTGAGGAACATCTCAACTACGACGAACAAGGAGCGGCCGAGTGCCTCGCGCAGCGGCACATCTACGCGATGATGCGCAAGAAGCTCAACCGGCAGTTTACAAAACGCTTTGACTTCAACGACGTCAATCCTTATGAGCTGACAACGGAACGCGATGCGCATTTGAATGAGGATCTCTGGTTTGACAAAAAGGTCCAGGAAGTATTCTCTTTTCCGGGGTCCATGACAATCCGAGGCGAGCGAAGCCAGATGCTCGACTACTTTAAACTGCTGTACAAGTACGGCGGCGACGTCTACAACGCGGCGATGATGTACCGCGCCTACAGCCTTGAGTTTCACGACTTCTGCATGCGCGACATGGCCAATCACATTGAAACGTTTGCTCGCTACGTGACCATGGCCGAGGGCACGGTGCCGATCACCGACGCGCTGCGGGAATGGCTCTTGGCCAAGCACCGCGCGCTCCTGCGTCTGAGCTGTCCGTTCTACATCGAGCCGGACCGGGATCAAGAGTATAGCACCGACGGCGACGGCATAGAGGGCTAGTGCACCGCACACATCGTGTCGCTTTGACCATTGCGCAACACGGTAGCGGTAGAGGCAGCCGCGACTTTGCAACTGCTGTTGCAATCACGTAGCGATACAAGCAATCGGTATCTTAGCAGGAATTGCTATGGCTGCAGCGGTGGTAATGGGTGAAGTTTTTGAGAATGAAGACTTGGTTAAGTTGATCTTGCGCAAAACCGCGAACTGGTCGTTCTTAATGTCCGGTGCGGCTGCGGACACTTTGCGCATTCGCGCTGTCGAGCGCGCGCGCTTGTGTCTTACACTGGCGACAGTCAATTGGCTATTTTTTCGGCTGACCAAGGGGTTTGCGCAAAGCATGATGCAAGCGTTTAGGGAGGACGCTCTTGCCTTTCGCGATCTTGCGTTTGCAATGTGCGACAAGGCGTTGCCGGGCTCAATTCAAGAGCAATTGGCTACGGTGCGGGAACGGAGTCTGTGGCCGGCGGCGGTGTACGGAACGTCGCTTATGGAGGACGCGTTTTGCCGCGTCGACAACTCTGTGGCGTTCACTCAAGAGTTTCAGTTCCTGCTGAGTTCTCGGATGCCGACGCACATCGTAGAGATGTTAGACATGCTTGAGCGAAGGTGCGTGTGCTGCAATGCTTACAACGTAAAGGTGACGAACAAGCCTGGTGCGTGGGGACTGCATCCCTACGCCGGACCGCTCCGCGGAGACGCAAACGACACGTATGTGTACTTGCAGGGCTCGTGGCTTCCGCACACGTGCGAGAGTCACTTTGTTGAGGTGCTTTTTTTTCGCAACGCGGAGCTGCAGCAATTCGACATGCACATGTACAACAATTACGCAGACCGTGTACCAGGCGAGGAGATACGGTTCAACCACTTCATTCGCGCGGCGCGAGGGCAATTTTGGTTTAGGCCCAACATTGCGCGCCTATTTGACGAGCGCAACCCGCGCCTGCGCTTCGTCGATTCTCATCACGGAGGCGGCGGCGGCGACTGCCAGTTTGTGGCGTCTATCTGCATGTACGCGCCGCGCATGGAACTGACGGACTGGTCGCTCCAGTCGATCTTTGGGTTGACGCGCGCATGCGTGACCGCGATGGTTCGGCGCGGAAGTGCCATGGCGCGCGAGGAGCGGTTGCTCAAGTAGCCACCGCGGCGCTTTGCAGTGCGCGTGTTGTGTAATTTAAAAGCGCAATTTAAAATGCGACACTTTTGTTGTTTGTGGCGTAAAAAGTCTTACTTTGCCTTGCGGCATGCGCGCAGCAAGCGCGTGTCACTTTGGTAGGTAGGCTATGGAGGTTTTGAAGTTGGGTGCCACGGCCGTGCCTATGCCGGAGTGGAACTGGCAAATCCAGCCCACACCCAGCGCGTAGCTGAGAAAAAAAATGGGGCACTCGGACTGCTGCGTGCGCAAAACGTCCACGAAAAGCGACTGAGACGTGCCGCCTGTGCAGAGTGCGCAGCACGCCAAAGGGAGAGGCACGCTACTTGCATTGATATCGGGAACGGCGGCGTTTGTGGGAATGTGGGTGTCGATGAGCGTGCCGGACGACGAGGGTGACACGTAGAGCATTGAGCTGCTGCCCTGCTCGGCCACGACGGATGTAAGCGAGTTGTAGAAAGAGCACGCGTCTGGTGGCGGCGTTCCTGGCGGTGGAGGAGCGGCAGGCGGCGGCGGCAGCAACGGCGGAGGCGTCCTGGGCAGCGGTGGCATTCTGGGCGGTGGCGGCGTCACTGGCGACGGCGGGGCGGCAGGCGGCGGCGGTGACAACGGCGGAGGTGTTTGGGGCGGCGGCGGCGCTTTGGGCGACGGCGGAGAAGCGGGTGACGGCGGCGGCGATGGCGGTGGCGGTGAGGGTGGCAACGGCGCGCTGGGCGGCGGGGGGGTCCGGGGCGGCGAGGGCGGCGCAGGAGGCGGCGAGGGTGGCGAGGGCGGCGAGGGCGGTGCCGGTGGCAAAAATGGCGGGGGTGGGGGTGGGGTTGCCACCTCGTGGTCATACTCGATGGCCGCGTGCAGTATGGCAATGTTTGCCAGCGCGCTCAGGAGCAGCGCCACGAGCGTTGGAATCAGCGCAAGGCGGCTTGTGGGCCGCTGCGAGTCTGCGTCAAAACGCTCAAACTGCATGATGCGTGCACTCTTTGCTAAGCGTTTAGTGTCGGGAGCTTATTTTTGCGCGACTCGTGACGTCAACAAAGCACTCGGCTGGGCAAAGTAAATCCACTCTCGGCCGATTGCCATTAGGCTCTTTCGCGCGCTGGAGAGTAGAGCGCAAATCAATGAATGTTGTGACCATTGTTGTGTGGGCGGGCATCGCATCGCTTGTGGTAGCATTTAGTATTGTGGGCGGCATCATTGCAAACCTGGTCAACGATGGCGACAATCACAAAGAGACAATGACGAAGGTGTCGCCTCCGCCGCCGTCGGCGCCGCCAGCGCGCATGATGCGTGCAATGACGGAATACGAGGAGATCTACGGCAAAGGACCCAACCACTTTTTGCTTACCAAGGACGAGCACAAGCTTTTTGCAACGCTTACGAAGCGTTTGAGATGAGGGGAGAGGATGTTTAGTGGTGGCGCGCTAGGCGGGGTCGGCGCGTTATAAATGTGTGTGTGCGTGTGCGTCGGGCATTGGTGCGTGGAGTTTGATGTGGTAGATGGAGTCAAGTGCTTTTAAGCAGCACCAGGTCCTCGCGGCCGTCGCCACCAAGCAAAACTGTCAAGCGTCATCCCTAGAAGAAGGAAACGTTTCCATGCACACGCTGCCCCAAACAGCGTCCTTTTCAAACGTCGACGCGCTTCTCAAGGTTGTCGACTCGGGTACTGCGTACATTGGCACGTCTGCCGGCGACATGATTTTTTCGGTGCACCTTGCGCCCAACAGCGCGGACTCCGAAGATGCGGATGAGCGAGTGGAAGCACCGGCCAAAAAGCGCCGACGCACTGCTCCGGACGTGCACGTGGAGCACAACGGCCGCGAGATCGCCGCGGCGCGCGCGCGGCTCGAAAAATCCGTGCCCAATTTGCAGGGCGCCGAGCTGGACGTAGCACAGAAAGCGATTACCAGGCTTGCCAACGAGCTGCGCGGACCCGGGGGCGAGGTGGTGGTCCAATCCACCGCACTGCTGGCCAAAAAGCTGGCGCCAGACGACGCGCATCAGCGCGTCGTCGTGGCCGCGCGTCTCAACGCCGGAATTGCAATGCGCGTCACCGTGCTGCGCGACTGTCTGGGCGTGTGCTGGGCCGACGGACTACTGACCACGCAGTCCACGCTGCACGGCATTGGTGATTTGGAGCTGCCGCTTTCGGAGGAGGCGCGCGCCGCGTCACGCTTTGGGAACGCGACGATCCTGCTCGTTACGAGCGCCACCGCCACCACCACCGCCGCCGTCGTCGCCGCAAACAAATAGTACAAAAATGTGCACCGACACACAGAATTGCTGCTAATCATTTTTCAAAGAGTCCCGCACCTTGCAACTTTTGTCGACCAAAAGCCGCTATCGCTCGCTGAAGGCCGGGCAGCGTTGCCACCTGAAGGCTGCGATGGTGTCCAACGACATGAGCGACGACGATTCGGTGATTGATCCCCACGAGGACCAAGTTGCTGACAGCGATAACGACGAGGGCGAGTTGGCCGGGTACGACGACGCTGACGCCGAAGCGTACGGCAGCGATGGTCAGGCACGGGACGATTCCTTTGACGTGCCCGACGCAGACGACGACGACGACGAAGAGGACGACGAGCCCCGCGCCGCTGAGCGCGAGACGCAGGTGCAGGAACAGGCGCAGGCGTCCGCCGCCGTACCGAAGCGTTCTGAGAAAAAGGAGGCGCCAAAGAAGGATCGAGCTGGTGGCGGTGGCACGACCACCCTGCTTTCGCACTTCAGCAAGCAGGGAGGGGCCGGCAAGGCGTCGCCGGGGGCGGGGGCGGGGGCGGAGATGGCCGAAAGGAAGCGAGCGCAGGCGGAGGCAGAGGAGCGCGCGGCTGAGCCAATTGCGCCCGTGCAGCCCAAGACGCCGCTCGGCGCGAGTCGTCCCAAGGGTGGAAAGGCGATAGCTGCTGCCGCCGGACCAAAGGAACCGCAGCGCAAGCCAGCTTCGCATTCCGCCACGTCAAAGTCCTCATCTCCGCTGCTCTCGTTCAACAACGACTCTGACGACGACACGCTTGATCAAAGGACAATGATCAAGAATCCCGGCTACGGCAAATCCATCGCGGCGGTAGACGCGGTGCAAGAATTTGACGACGGCATGATGGCCGAGGCGGCCAAGGGGTCTTCTGGCGCCACTGTCGCTGAGACCACCTCGCTTGCCAACGCAGCACAGCCGCCTCGCGTGCACGAAGCGGCAAAGAAGCGCCGGTACGTGATCAAAAACGAGAAGACGAAGAAGTGGTGCGAGTACCTCGCAAACGGCTTGCTCTCGGCACCCGAGTGCGACGAGCTCTTTCAGTTTAGCATCGAAGATCTCACCATCGATCGCAAGAAGGACCGCGTTGCAATGCAAACGAAGCTTGCTGACGAGCAGATGTCCAAGATGCTCAAGACTGTGCTCATTGGCAAGATCAAAATGGACGGCGAAAGGAGCGGCAGCGGTCCCGGCATCACCAACTTAATTGCTGCGATTCCCAACAAGCTGCCTCTGACCGAGGGCGAGCGCGAGGACATGCTCTCCAAAATGAACGATTCCTACGACGAGGCAGAGGTGGTGCAACTGGTGTTGCTCGACCACGAGACGGTGAAGCGCATGTACAAGGTGCCGAATGCGCCGATGTCCGCTCTCTACAACCCTAACACTAACAGCGGAAACAAGTACAGGGTGCCCTTAAACGTGACGGACCAGAAGAACATCGACGACAACTTTGTGTTTATTGGTTCTATCGAAACCGTTAAGAAGGGACGCAGCGGCAAGCGGACGAGCGACGAGGCCAACGGTGGTGCTAGCAGCAAGAACGACGGAAAGCGGCCGGCCACGGAAGAGGCGCGCGAGCGCGACGAGGAGGAAGACAAGCACTGGGAGAAGCACACCGCGTTTGCGCGTTCAAACCCAAGCTCGGCGCAAGCCGCGGAGTTCTTTGGCAAAGAGATCGGCTTGCAGAACTGCCAGGCCTGGTCGCTCACGTGCGACGAAGACGACATGTACAGCCTCTTTCAGACGCATCCGGGGAAGTGGGTGCTCTTTCGCGGAAAGTTTTGACGCGCGGGTGATCCGGTGGGATATGACCATCCCAGTTGCAGCGTGGGTAGGGAAGGGAACAACGAACACACGCTTGTGTGTGTGTGTGTGCGCGCGTGTGCGCGCGTGTGTGCGCTTGCGAGTGTTTTCAATGAAATCAATTACGTTCAACTTGGAGCCACTCGTGGTGCGTCAAAAGCTGCAACGGACGTGCGAGATTGATCACTGCCGGGACGAGCGCTGCCCGCATCCCAAGCTCGCACCCGTGCTGCACGCCGCGCGCATCGAGGCGCCCGCCGTGGCGTCTTCCGCAATGCCCCTAACGCCCTCATCGCTCACGTTTACGCTTCTTGGCGCGCGCGCCATGGGCGCGGCAAGCGCCGGCGCAGTGCTCGGAGGCGTGGCACGCATTGCACCAACACCCATGTCCAACGCCGCGCTCGCGCTGCAAAAGCGGCTTGTGGCAGCAAGTGTCGAGCCTAAGGTGTGCGAGTACATGGACCAGTACAGCGTGGGAGACAAAAATAACCCCAAGGAAGGCTGCGCGCGATTTTGGGAACTTGTTCACGGCGTTGCTATTTCCAACAACGTGGCTGGTCGACCCGGAGTGGTCTCTAAACTACTGGGACCCACGGGGCACTACGAACGGCTAAGCTTTTGGACGCACTTTGTTGGCACGTTTATTTTTGCCATCTACGCCATCGCCCGACAGGCTTTGGTGCGCGACGACGCGCGAGTCGAGGGTGGACTTGCGAGCGCAGCCGCGTGGACTATTGCCGCCGTCTTCCTGTCCAGCAGCGTCTACCACGCAACGGCGCCTGACTTAAAATTCTCCATGGTGACGCGCGTACTCGACTACGCGGGCATTTATTCGGGCATCACCGTGGCCACCACGGCGGACATTGCGGTGGCGACTCGCGGATTCAGAAACGTGCCCTATCAAACGATTCTGGACCTGCCCGCCGCTGCAATACTGCTCATTCTCTTTTTTATTTGGCGGCGCGGCATGCTTCCTGGAGAAACGACGTGGGCACCGCACGAAATCACGAGTCGTTCAAAGGATGGCTGTCTGCTGAGTCGCGGCTTGTTTTCCTTTGGCCACCGCGACCTCGCGCACATCCAGATGCGCCAAGCAACGTCTCTGCTGCTCTTTGCCAACTATTTTATGACGACGCCGGCCGCCTTCGCCGTCTTGGGCGGCAACGTGACGCGCGTGGTTCTCGCGCTACAGATTGCCGGCTTTGTGACCGTCTCGCTCGGCATGGCCATCGACCGCTTTTTTCAGTGGCCCGACGGCAACTTAGTTGAGGGCTCGATGACGTGCCTTTCGTGTCCTTCCGACGGCTCACCGGCGTGCGGGGCGGTGTTGAACAGCCATGCTGTCTGGCACATCGTAGCGCTGATCTCGGCCGCGCTTACGTGTATGAGTCGCGAATACGCGTTGTCTTTTCAATAACAATTCATGCACACACTCACACCTTGCGCCCTTTAACAGCGGGGCGGTGCGCTTTGGCTGGACAATAAAGTCGACATGCGCACGGTTGCGCCACCGGCTGCGCGACTGCTGAAGGCTTCCGGTGCGCAACATAACGTGCAGACAAAGAGCAACTGTCAGAAAAGGGGCAACATGCAGACGCTCAACTTCAGCGCGCTCTCGCTCCGCAGCGTTGCGTCCACGGGCGCGCCCCTCTCTCAAGACGAACTGAAGACCGACAAGCAAAAGGCCACGTTTGAGCAAATGGAAGCGCGCAACGGCCTGTCAGCGTTTAATGCGATGTACGGGCCGACGCTCGAGGAGATCCAAACAGTAATCGTCCCGCTGCTGGAGACACGTGGAGAACAGGAAATTGTTGATTTTGTCCAGCGCGAGCGGCAGGCAATTGAGGACGAGATTGAGCGCTTGACGCAGCTGGAGAAAGACGCTGCCGCTCGGGTGGCCAACGCGGAGCATGATCTGGCAGAGCTTGCTGCGGGGCGCAACGTTCGGCAAAAAGTAGGCGAGGGGGCATCAGGGTCAAAAAAAGCGCTGGCTGATGTCTCTTCGAAGTATGAAAAGCGTCGCGCTTTTTTGCGCGAGCAGGTCGAACGCGGCGCGAAGCTTTTGGTTGCAGTTAAAATGTCTCGGGGTTTGCCAACCGTCATTGTCTCCTTCATTGAGAGCCGTCTGCAGCACAACCAACTGGCACTGTCCAGCATCAAGTGGAGCTTGCTGCGTCAGATGGAGCGCGCAAGCAAAGAGGCGAGTGTCGGCCCTCCCGCACCGGCTCCTGCACCGGCACCCGCACTGGCGCCCGCACCGGCGCCGTCATTGGATGCGGCGACCACGTATGATCTTGCAAACGCTCTGGCCAAAAAGGATGATGGGTATCGCGCGCTGTTGACCTTGGCGCAACAGGCCGATGCCGCGGCAGCAAGCACAGGCAGTCCGCAGACGCTGACCTACACGCGCGAGACTGGATGGACTGCCGCGCCGGCTCCCGCGCCGGCTCCCGCGCCGGCTCCCGCGCCCGGGCCCTCAACGGCTGCTACGACTTCTCAAAACAAATCACATCTGGATCACTTAAGGGCACTCTTGAAACTCGATGGATGGAGGGCGCCCATAAACGCGCTCATACAAGCGCGCGAGGCCATGCATGTCACTTCGAAACCGCAAGTCGTGCTTTTTATGTTGCCTCCGTTTCAGACTACCTGGTTGCCAAATGCCACAATGCAGCTGGCACCGCAGCTGACAACTCTACTCGATCAGATCACAGCCGAGCGTACGCGCATTCGCAATGCTCCAGCAAGCGCTCCACTCGTAGACAAATGGCTTGTCGTTGTGCTGCCCGACGACAGCTTTAATGCAGGCGACACAGTGACTTCGGTGGTTGTCAACGACTTTGGCTTCATTAAAGAACTTCGGTTCACTCTTCCTGCAAACACAAACGTCTCTGGAAAGCTCCTGGCCGTACGTGTGAGGATGTCCACAACTTCCACCAGTGGTCTGCGCATCTACAGTTTGCAAAAGCTCGCGCCAAGCGAAGGCCGACCGAAGGCGGTGAGGATGGCGACAGCCGAAGAGGTACGCGCGAACGGGCCAAATATTCCCATTGCAACAGTCGTTTCAAGGAAAACTCCTTTGTCCGCC
>MDTG01447113.1_pt1 | contig 15681 bp, 14 predicted proteins | sample 811421 | NCBI WGS metagenome assembly MDTG01 (sample SAMN05326645, study PRJNA326480) | marine metagenome | isolation source: seawater | place: Pacific Ocean: South East | collected 2011
AATTGATAATGTTCAAGCTTGGTTAATTTACGAAGATATTATTTTGGGTTATAAAAAATCCAAGAAAAAACAAGATTATTTAATTACCGTTCTTTCAAAGTATAGTTAAACAATACTCATCTTGGTTGATAAATACTGAGAGGATATTGCTATTTCAATATTTTCCATGATTTATGGGATATGTTTACAGTTTTATTTCTAGCTTTTTTAACTCTTTCTTTTAAAATATTTTTTATAAGGATTATTTAATATAAAATGAAACGCTTATTCTCATATCTTTTTTTCTTTCTTGTTTTTGGATTTTTAAATTTAGCAACACCTGCACAATCTAAAGGTATTGGCAAAGGCACCCTTTATATGAGTGATTCTGCAATTCGTACTTTTCATAATTATATAAAATTACAATCAGGAACGCCTCATGTCTTTTTAATTGATATAAATGGAAGATTTTCAACATACTATTCATGTCCCAAAGAATATGCCGGAAATTGCAAACAAACAAATGTAGGAAAATTTATTAGAGAGTGTGAAAAGCAAACTAACGCAGAGTGTAAAGTTTTTGCTAAAAGAAGAATTATCAAATGGGAAAATGGAACAAACCCAGGTAAAGGTAAAGTTTCTAAATTTAGTTCAAAAATAACTTTTGGCGAACTTAAATCAAGGTTAAATGATTTAGGCTTTATCTACGATGACACAAAAAAAACTCAAAGCACAGAAATAAAAAAACAAACAACAAAAGTTGCTAAAAAAGAAGTAGATACCGATAATTCTTCTGAAGAAAGTATTGATAAATTAAGTTTGAATGATCAATATTTAATTGCGGATGGAATGAAAGCCTACTTTTTTTATATTGGACCACAAAAGAATGCGTTAAAAGATAGATTTTCAAAAAAAAGATATAAAAAAATTATTAAAGAAAAAGGTGATTTAAGTGGATATATAGATTGGAACCTTACATTTGATAGAAACTCTGTTGGTAGAGTAATTGTCAATAAAAATAAAGCAAGACTTTCAAAAAAAACCTACGATAAAATTAAAAAATTAGACGAAGGTTGGTCCTCAGCAAAAACTAGACCTTCTACAGCAAGAAACCTTTTTAAGAGACAAAAAGCTTTATACGATAAGATGGAATCGAGAATTCTAAGAGAGTTAATTGAAGAGTATGCACAACATACTAATCAAGTACACAATGTATATGCGCTAACTAAATATTTTAAATCAAAAGAGACACAAACCGCTAAAGCAGAACCAGGTCAAAAAGAATATTTTTGGTTAGGTAAACAAGTTTCAAAAAAAGAGTATGAAAAATTAACTAATAAAAAACAAAAAACTCAAACCGCCAAAACAGAACCAAGTCAAAATGAGGAAATTGATACATTAAATGAACTTTTGAAAAGTGGTGCTATAACGCAAGAAGAATTTGAAAAAGCTAAAAAATTAATAAATAAAGAATCTAAAGAAGAAAAGGTCATTGATCAAGACGTTGAAGATGAGAAAAAAAAGATAGCTGAAAAAAAAGCCGAGGCTGAAAAAAGAAAAAAATTAGCAGAGAAAAAAATCGAAGAAGAGAAAAAGAAAATAGCTCAAAAAAAAGCTGAAGAAGAAAAAAAACTAGCTGAAAAAAAAGCAAAAGAAGAAGCTGAGAATCAGAAGTTACTCTCATCTGCAAATACAGAAACTAGTATTGACAACAGTGAACAAACATCGTCTGACAAAAAGAATTTTTTAGAAGCTTTAGCAAAAAATGAAGTTGTAGAAGATAATAAGAAAAAAATTATAAGATATGAATGTCAACAACCATGGGACTTAACCACTGAAGATTATAGGCCACTACTTGATATTTATGAATTAGATTTAGAGGACAGAATTTTGAAAGGAACTCATAGATATATAACTGACAAAGAATATGTCGAAGAAAGAATTTATCCAGTTTTAGCTAAAGATAATGATAGAGTTTTAGTGCGTTATGACTCACCTAAGGGTGGCTTTACTACTAAATTTTTTTTCAACTATGGAACAGATCAAAGTATTGTTGCTGTAGACAATTCTTATAAAACTCAGTCGAAGTGCGTAAATAGAGATTATTTTGTAGAGACCAAAATTGCTAAGAAGAAAGAGGATAGTGTAAAACTATCTAAAAATGATCTTGAAGCATTAGAATTGGCTAAAAAAGAAGCTTTATTAGCTGAAAAAGAAATCAAAGAAATAGAAGAAGAACAAAAAAAACTTTCTTTAGCGCAGAACAATATTCTTAAAAAACAAAAACAAAAACAAAAAACAGAAACTACAAAAGTTGCAAAACTTAAAATTTATGAAGATCCAAAAAAATTAACTAAATCAGTATCATCTTCAATTTCGAAGGCACAATTTAAAAAATATAATGCTACCAGTACAGTTTCATATTTATTTTTTGAGTCTTCCGAGAACTATCTTATCTCCTTGGAATTATTATATCGTGCTTATGACTTAAATACCGAAGCTGAAAAAATTAGATCACATATTTCTTATATGAAAGACAGCAAAAGTAGCGAAAATAAAAGATTAAATTCTACAAGACAAATCGTTAAATCCCAATCTGTTACAATAGCCAATAATATAAAAGACAACAGTTTGAAACTAACTGAACAAGGTAAAGTTTATTATGCTCAATCATTGCCTTACGCTTTGAATGCAGCAATATCTACTTATAATCTTTATCACGTAGCCACAAACACGGTAAGAAATGTTGGAGACTCTGGAGATGTAGTTTTTGGTATTTTGAATAATTTAAATAATGTTATAGGTATCGCGCAAATTTTACCTCAAATACCAACTTATTCTCAGAATATGTATAAGACAACAAAACTTATAATTTCTGGTGCTAAAACAAAAAAAATAAAAGACTCGGCAAATACTAATAAGGCTTTGGAAGAATTAAATTTAGATATTTAAAAAGTTTATAATTTTTTTATCTCACTTTTTCAAGAAGGGTATTCAATGTTTTAAGATTTTTTTTAATTTTATTTTTTGTTGTCTCTTTTAACCATTGTTTATCTTGCTTAATAATATTTTTTGAAAAATTATTGAATAGAATCTCCAGGTTATAATAATACTTTCTCCAATCATTTACTTCGGTTTGGCCTTTAGGTATTTTTATCTTCGTTACACCCCTTAACCCGTCGTCGAAATATATTTTATTTAAATCAGGTTGAAAAATTTTTAAGTCTATAAATGATCCATAAAGATACAAATCCTCAGCATCAGAAGATTTTGCCAATACCTTTTTAAAACCTTTCAGATTAATATGTATATGAAAATCTGGGTTTGGGAGTTTTATTGAGTATATTTCATCTGATTGTACAAATTTTAATTTCATAGACTTTCCTATTGCTTGACCCTCCATAAAAGGTACAATTGCAATATTGTGATGCATAGAAAGTCTTTTGGAAAAAGTTTGTGCAATTAAATTTTTATAAGATTCTAAATAATTTTCTGAATCTGGAGGCATTTCCTCAAAAGCTCTATTTTGAATACTTACTTTCGTAACCCCAATTCTATTGTTATATTTTCTTTTAATATTAAATTCATTTATTTTTCTATCTAAATCAAAAAATGGATCTTCATTTAAATAAAAATCTCTAATTTGATTAAGTATCTGATTTTTATCTAATTTTGTTTCTGACAACATTGGAATTTCAAAATCAAATGGAATGCTTGCTATTAATTTTCGTTCAGAAAAGTCATAAAAAATTATTTGAAAATAAGCATCATAAAAACCGTTATAAGTGTTTGTACTGTAATTAAATTCTTGAGTAAATTCCTCATGTTGAAGTGCAACGGACATTACTACTGCGTTATTTGGATATTTGTCAAAGTTTAATAAATTATTAGTATTTAGATCAATGTTTCTAAAAGTGCTACTTCTTGCTTTTTTTAATAATTTATTTGAAATGATATCGATATTACTGTCAGGATCTATTTCTTGAATTATTTGTGAAGTAAATTTTGCCTGACTTTCGTTAGAAACATAAAGATTTGAAAATGAAAAACCAGAATAAAAAACTTTTATTTTTTCATTGGCGGATAAATTCGGTTTAATAAAGTTAATTATTATAAAAGAAAAAATAAATATTTTTTTCATAGAAATTTTAATTTAATTAAAAATTTTGATCCATCCAATTATGAATTAAAGACATCATTATAACCCTTTTAATTGACAAAAATTCTCCTTTTTCTAAATGATATTTGCAATGATTAATTAAATCTGGTTTAAAAAAATCATATTTTTTTAAATATGTATTATCTAAATATTTATTTGCCATGTTTAATAAATTTGATTTATATTTCTCATTTATAGAAACATAAAAAGCTTTTTTGGGTTTAACATAATCTTTAAATTCAGATTTTTTTAATACATGTCTATATACTATTTTAGAGGTATTTCTATTAGTCAGCAATTTTTCTGGAATATTTAAAATCAAATTCAAAATTCTTTTATCTAAAAAAGGTACTCTTGTCTCTAAACCATGGGCCATACTTAGCTGATCTGATTTTGTGCAAATTTGATTTGGCAACCAAGTATTTATCATTTTTTTTTGTAAATATTTAAAATCTAAACTTTTAATTTTATCTGAAAAAATATTTTTAAGATTGGTAAATTTATTCATTTCTTCGTTATTCAATAATGCTGTCGAATTAATATATGTACTCTCATTATTTTTAAAATTTTTTAATAAACTTAAAGTTCTATCTTTACCAAGCTCTCCTAGATTTTCATCATAGTTAAAAAATTTGTTTAAAATATTTACTGGCAGTAATTTAATAACGCTTGATGCGATTGAATTTAACTTTAAATTATTTAACTTTTGCAATTTTTTAATTGAACTTAAATAAAAATATCCACCAAACATTTCATCAGCACCTTCTCCAGTTAGAATAACTTTATGTTTTTTAGATGAAATTTTACATAGTTCGTTAATTGGAAAAATAAGAGAGTCTGCAATTGGAAAATCAAATTTATTATTTATATTATCAAGATCAGAAAAAAAATTTCCATCATCTAGTGTAATATAATTAGTATTTATTTTATATTTTTTTGAAAGTTCAATAACTTGTTTGCTTTCATCATTTTCTTGATTTGTCGAATATGAATAACCTTCTATATTTTTATATCCATTTTTATTAGCAAAATGAAGAATTCCAGCAGAGTCTATGCCTGATGATAAAAAAATTCCTATTGGTACGTCTGCTCTTAGATTTATCTTTATTGAGTCGTTAAAAATATTATAACATTCTTCAATCCAATCATTTTCACCAAGTTGATCATCATAAATTTTATTTTCTAGATCATAATTATATTTTTTCTTTATTTTATTTATATTATCCCAAATTAATATTTCTCCACTTTTAAGTTTTTCAATTCCTTCAAAAAAAACTTCGCCACTTATAGAATATCTAAATTGAACTGTTTCAGCTAAAGCTTTGGCGTTTAATTTTTTTTTAAATTTTGGATGAAGCGTTATAGATTTTGCTGAAGAACTAAAGCTAAGTTCATTATCTATAATACTATAGTAAATAGGTTTTATACCAAAAGGATCATTGCAAATTATAAGTTTCTTTAATTTTAAATCATAAATTGCGATTGCAAACATCCCATTCAATTTACTTACAAAATTCTCTCCATAGTATTCATAGCTTGCTAATATTACTTCTGTGTCGCTTTGAGTTTTAAATTTATAACCCTTGGCTTCTAAATCATTTTTTAACTCAAGATAATTATATATTTCACCATTAAATACTACATGTGCATTTTCAGTTTTCATTGGTTGTTGGCCAGTTTCAATATCGATAATTGATAATCTGCTGTTACATAAACTTATTTCATTCTCTATAACAGATTTTCCATTTTCATCGGGTCCCCTATATAAAATACTGTTAAGAAATTTATCTAAAAGACCATTATAGTTTTTTCCAGTAAATCCCGCTATTCCACACATTAAATTTAATTACAAAACTCCACGATACTTAAATATTTCCTAAGGTTAATCTTTTTTATTACTGTAAATCTTGATTATTTCGGCTATGAGCCCAAAGAATATAAAATTTAAACCAGCAATTAACAAAATCAAAATTGTAACATCAAGAATTTGATCTAAAAATAAAAAACTAAATATTAATACAAATACAGACAGTGCAATAATTGATACTCCAAATCCTCCAAAAAATTTTATCGGAGAAAATATTAAAAAAATTTTAAAAATTAAATAAATGAACCTAATTGGGTCAATTATTATATTTATTTTTGACTTGCCGTCTCTCTTAGAATATTTGGTATCTACATACTTTATCTCTTTATTTCTTGCGATTGTACATAGAGTTTGCGTTGATGTTATGGAAAATTTGTCAGGAAAAACTTGTATATCTCTGATGAAATCCTCTCTTAAAAAAACTCTTAATCCAGAATTAATATCCTCTACTTTATAGTTAAATATCAAAGTAGATAGGCTATTAATTATTTTTCTAAATTGAATTTTAAATATAGAGTCTTTATATTCAAAAATTCTTCTTCCTACTAATAAATCACAATCATGACTTTCAAAATTTAAAATTAAATCTATTAGTTGACTTAAATCGTATGAGTTATCGCAGTCAATAATACCAATAATTTTAGAATTGCAATATTGAACTGCTTTTTTAATTGAAGCTCCATAACCAATGTTTTTTTTATTATTTAAGATATGAAAATTTTTATAATTAGTGTTTATTAAATCTTCTAATTTGTAATTATTGCCATCATTTACAAATAAAATATCAATGTTTTCTTTTTCCTTTAACAAACTCTCAGCTATTTGAATAAATTTAACTAGATTTTCTTTATTTTCATATACAGGTACAACAATACAAAATTTGTTATCAATCATAACATGCACCTACTATCTAATAAATAAATATAATCCATATTTTTCTTAATAAATGGATTTCTTGTATTTCGCAAATTAAACTTCTTTTTTTCAATATACTTACAGTTTTTTACCGATTCTATTAATTGTTCATAACTTTCTTTTCCTAAAACAATCTTTGTAACTTTGTTTTCTTTAACATTAATTTTAAAGTCTTCTGTATTCAATTTAGTTTTATAAAATAAAAAATTGTGATTTTGATATGATTTAGATCTTATAAAGCTATGATATAGAACTATATCGTCTGAACTTACTTTATCATTTATCCAATTTATTATTTCATAATTTTGAGCTTTTTTATTCATATTTTTAATTAATTTAGCTTCATTAAATACAGGTAATGATAAAGAATAAATTCCGTAAAGAATAATTAATAGTGTAAAAGCAGCATAAGGCATCATAAGAAAGATGATAGATTTAAAAATTATTTTTTCTTTATAAAATTGAATGTTTATTAAAAAAATAATTACACACAATAAGTACAAGTCTAAAAAATATCTTGCTTGAGACTGCTTTGATAAAACTAAAATAGAAAATACTGTAATTATATAAAAAAACAAAATTTTATTACTTCTAGTATTATAAACTATTAAATAACTCATTAATAATATGGGGCTAGTTAGTAGAGTAATTTCGCCTAATGATAAAGGCAATGAATGCAATATCGGAATAAAAGGTAATTCAAAAACTTTAAAAAAGCTACTGTGATATTTAAGCTCTTCTGCAAAATTTATTACATTTAGATTTGGGTTAATTTTAATAAATTCTAAAAATGGTGTTATTGGATCTCCATAATGTAAAAAGTTTTTAAAATAATAAATAAAAGGAATTAAAAAAAATATAACCAATGACAAAGATAAGTACTTAAAAAAATTAATTTCATTTTTATAGCTTAAAAAGATTACTGCCCACAATGGTAAGCTATATATTAAATAAGAATGCTTAAAACCCAATGGAGCTAACAATAATATGAGCAATCCAATTAAAGTATATTTAAGAAGTTTATCTTTTAATAATATAACTGAAAATATTAATAAGTAGCAATTTGATACAAATAATAATTGTTTTGCTGATAATAATAATGAGGCAAATAATGGAAAAGAAAATATAATTAAATAATTAATTTTATAATTTTTATTTAATATTGAAAAAATTATTAAAATATTTGAAATTGCCAAAACTTGAAATAACTGTCCAAAGTTTAAAGAGTAAAATAAAAGTCCATAAAAGTTAATCATTTCTCCTAGACTGATAAGTCTAAAATGGTACCACTCATCAGATGTTCTTGATAAAAATTCTTGATTTTTAATAATATCTAGAACACCACCTAGGTGATAATCAAGTGAGTCCGCGTCAGATATTGGAGAAAAACAATATAATATAAAAATCAATATTATTAAATAATCATAATTATTAAAAAAATTAAATTTTTCTTTTGTAATATTTTTATAAAAAAACAATATGAAGAAAATTTCTAATGAAAAAAAAATATAAAATAAGATTCTTATATTTATTATTTCCACATTTAATAAAAGTAAAAATAGTGAAATTATTGATATCAATAAATAAAAAAGAATATTAAAAAAAATAAAATTTAATTTATAGTTATTAATAATTTTATATTTGCAGCTAAAAGTATAAGAAAATAAATAATTTACAGTTAAGACTATTAACCCAAAAAAAGAACTTAACAAGGGTTTAATTTCTAACAAATATAAAAAATTCATTTTATTTTTTTAAAATATAAGAATGCCTCAAGAATAGCTTCTCTTTAATTATTCTAGGCGTAATTTTATCGATAATTTTGTCTAACTTTATAGATATGTTGTTATTAAACGGTAAAAATATTGTAGTATTATAGTTTAAAACACTCAGGTTGTGCTGCGCAATTACTTCATCAATTAATCTCTTTTTTAAAAAAGTATGAGGTCCTTCACTATGATTAATATTAAAAACTGCAGCAACAAAGTGGACAATTTCCCAACTTATGTTTGGGCATGTTAGTATTATTATTCCATTGTTTTTAGTTACCCTAATCAATTCTGAAAAAAAATTTTTATAATCAGAAATGTGTTCAATAGTTTCATAACTAATTACAAAATCGAACTGATTGTCATCAAATGGTAAAGGGAATGATTCAATAAAAAAATCTTTATAAACTATATTTCTTTCTTTTAGATTATTTTTACTTTTCTCAAGAAAATTTTTGCTAAAATCAGCTATAAAATATTCTGCTTTTGGAAACTTTTTTGCCCAAAAAATTGAGCCATTGCCTGTTCTTGTTTGTATATCTAGACAATTATTAGGCTCGAAATCATCTATTTTAATTTCGTCAATCAATTTTTTTGAGTTAAAAAAACGCATCTGGTAAGGATAAATCTTAGAATTGATATCATCATACTCTTCAAGTTTGTCCCAAAATTGACCCATTTCAGAAAGAGTCCAATTTTTATTTTTTAAATAATGTATTTCTTCTTTTAGTCTTTTATAAAAACCTTTAATCATATTATTTTTTTTTACAAAAATTCCTCTGCTCTTTTATTTTTAACTTTAAGTATCTTTAAATTATCTAGACCTTTTCTTTTTGTAGGTTTTGTAATCGATTTCCACATCTGCCTTATAATTTTAAAAATAAATCCCATTAATTTTGAGTTAATTAATGAAAATAAAAATTTAATTTTTTTATTTGAAGCTATTGAAATTATCAAACCTATTAATGATTCAATTTTTTTTCTTAAAGGAGAAATATCTTTTGGCTCTAAATCATATAATGGCACTGGACCTTTTTTTTTAAGTTTTTCAATTCTTAGGTACGAACCTACTTTTTTGAATTCTATCATATGGGCGTGCATTCGAACCGTATTTTTAAAATCAATTTTTTTTAAATATAAATATTTCTTTTTTTTTAATTTTATTAAAATTTTATCAAATATTTTTGACCTAGAAATTGCAACTGAGTAACCATATCCTTTAGACTCTAGCTTTGGTGACCATGCATCGCCAACAGAAATATCGGACAGTTCTCCAGTAAAGTCAGGGGTAATAAGACAATTTTTTGAAATAAAAAAAGGTATTAAATAATTGTAGTAAAACTTTTTTAAACTTAATATTTTTTCGTTTTTCGTCTCAATTCTTAACATTCCTGGCCATTCACCATATCTCCAGTTAATTTTTCGAATTTCATTAATATTACTTACGCCATTACCTTTCAAATAAAATTCGATAGCACCAGGATACATATTTGTACCTGAATATATACTAATGAGAAACTTAATATGATTGAAATCCTTTGGATACTTAATTTTCAAAATTCTAAGTGAAGCAATATGTTCTGGCAATCCAACAAAAACATATTTTTTATTTTTTTTTAATTCTTTCAACCTATGTAGCAATGGAGTAGTTTGATATATACTTTGAGACGAATTTAAAATTTGATCAATGTTTTTTGTTATCAAAAGATCAAAATTTAATATTTTATTTTTCTTTTCGTCTAAAATGCAAACATAATCAACTTTTTTTGATTTAATGAGTTCAATTAACAAAGATCTTACTAATCCACCTGAGCTTGCCTTTTGTCTTACAACTTTTGAATTAGAGCTGGCAATATATAAAGAATTATAATTGCCAATAATTTTACTTTTTTTTTTAGTAATTAATTTTTTAGATAAAAAATCGTAAGGAATTCCTCTTCCAGGACAAGCAAGGACTATTTTTTTTAAATCAGATGTATCATTTTTATTTGGTTTTCTAATTAGTTTTGGTATTGGGCCACTATTTGAATCTATCATTTTAAAAAGATTCTTTGATAATCCGGCACATAAACCACAATGAAAACAATTTCCGGGATTAATAACTTCAGTAAATATTTTTTTAACTAATTTTTTCTGTTCCACAAATTAATTTTTAATTTTTTTTTAAAACATCTTCAAGAAAAATAAAAAATTAGCATAAAAACAATCAAAATGAATATTAATAAATTAATGTTATATTTTAAAACTTTTAACTGAGATAAATTTATATAAATATCTTTACTAATTCTATTCAACGAATAAAGTAAAATATTAAAGATAATAAATTCTTTAAATTTGATATATATTAATTTTTATGAACATCTTAGTTACAGGCTGCGCTGGTTTTATAGGTTATCATTTAATTAATGAATTAGTTCAATCTAAACATACTGTATATGGTTGCGATAACCTTTCATCGAAAAGTTACAAAACACAAAAAAAAAGATACTTAAATTTAAAAAAAAATAAAAAAATTAATTTTAAAAAAATTGATTTAAAAGACTATAAATCTTTCTCTAAATATTATAGCAAAAGAAAAATCAAACTTATTATTCATCTTGCAGCACAACCTGGTGTAAGAATTTCCCAAGAACAACCAGTCGAAACTGTCAACCAAAATATTAAGACTTTTGTAAATATATTGGAATTTTGCAAAGAAAATAAAATAAAACATTTTTTCTATGCTTCATCAAGCTCAGTTTATGGAAATGATAACAAATTTAATGAAAATTTTTTTCAAAAAAAAGTATCCTCAATTTATGCAGCATCTAAAGTTTGTAATGAAATATTTGCAAATGTTTATAACTATCTATACGGAATAAATACTTTGGGTCTAAGATTTTTTACTGTGTATGGCCCCTTCGGACGCGAAGATATGGCCTACTACAAATTTTTAAATCAAATTAAAAATAAAAATAAAATTATTATTTATGGTGGAAAAAATTCAATTCGTTCTTTTACTTACATTGATGATGTAGTTTGTGCATTAATTTTATTGATAAAAAATTTTTCAAATAAAAAATCGTATAATGAATGTTTCAATATAGGTAATTATTATAAAAACTCATTAAATGATTTAATAAACTGTTTAAAAAAATATTACTCAAAAACATTTAAGGAAAAAATAATATTAAGAAATAAATCAGATGTATTTAGAACTCAATCTTCTGTTGTTAAGTTAAAAAAAATAATTAATTTTTACCCAAAAACAAAATTACAAGATGGTATGAAAAAATTTATTGAGTGGTACAAGATATTTTGATCTACAATAAAAATATAATAACCCAGTAAGATATTAACCCTGATAGAATTGTTGCAATTATTTTTTTTGAAAAAAATCCAACTAACATTGCTACTAATATAGCTATAATTTTAGGATCATTGTAACTGACAAAAGAACCTGAGTTTTCTAAAAGAACAGCTGGAAATATTAATGCAGGAAATACTGCAGAAGGAACATATCCTAAAAGTGTTTTTGTTTTTTGATTTAGCATGTCTTTCTTAATTAACGAAATCATAGAGTATCTCAAAAAATATGTAATTAAGCCTGATATAAATACTAATATCCAGTTCATTTTTTTTTAATTTTTATATTGGTAATTATCCAAGCAACAAGTAATGCTCCTATACTTGCTGCTATGATGTAAGCTTTGAATGGTATTTCATAAAATATAATTGCTAATAAACCTGAAGAAAAAATTACTATTAAATGATCAAATTTTCTAAATTCATGAATAATTAAAGATAAAAAAGTTAATGGGATTGCAAATGCCAGACCTAGCTCATCTGGAACAATTGAACCTAAAAAAATACCAATTAATGATGAAATCTGCCAAATTACCCAAAGTGTAAAACCAGACCCAAATAAATAATAATGTTTATTCTTAAGATTTTTATTTTTTTTAAAAAACCTAAGAGAAAGTCCAAATGATTGATCTACTAAAAAATATGACAAGAACACTTTCCATTTTGAGCTTAGATCTTCTAAATATTCAGATAGAACAGCTCCATATAAAAAGTGTCTCGAGTTTGTAACTCCTACAGAAGTTAATATTACAACAGGTGATGCGCCACCAGACATAAGTTGAAAGAGTACAATTTGGGCAGAACCTGAAAAAACAATTAAGGATGATACATAAACCATTAAAGGACTAAAGCCTAACTCAATACCAATAACTCCAATTATTAATCCAAATGGAACAACGGGGATTAGTAATGGCAAAATTTCTAATACACCCTTTAAAAAAATTTTTGAACTTTTCATATATTATGTGATTACTCTAAAGTTATTTTAAAATTTATATTTTATTTTTAAATCAATATTACAATCTTCGTAGCCTTTATTAATAGTTCCAACATAAATTTTAGGGGGATTTTTTAGAAAATATTTTTTCATTATATAAAACATAATTTTTTTTCCATTTAAACTAAAATATTCCTTTTGATAAACATCAGGAAATTGTTCATAGCCATCGAGTATAATTTCATGCTTTCTTGTAATCTCCCATATAGCTCCGATAACTCTAGATCCTCTTTTTTTAGATATATTGGCATAACCAAACTTATTTAATTTATTTGGGTGAGCAAAAATTAATTTATAATTTTTTAAAATAAATGATTTTATAAATTTTGAGCCCTTGCATCTATCTTTTTTCATCTGCTGATGATTTAAATTACTTCCGTAAGCAAAGTATAGCATTAGACTTCCCTTAAAATTTCAATATTTTTTGTTTTAACAAATTCTAATATTTGTTTATTACAAGAATCAATTTTTTTTTGATTTGTTGATCTTAAAACAATTGAGACTCCTAATTTTCCTGCTCTAAAAAAAGGATAACTGCCAATTTCTACATCATCATTTTTATTTTGAACATCGGTTAATGATTTTGCAATTTCACTTTCTACAGTTCTTAAATTTATTGTTTTGCTAAGTAATGGATCTCCACCTACTAAAACATTATTTAAACCTCCCAACATAGATTTAAGGATTGAGGGAACTCCCGGTAAACAAAAAACATTTTCTACATAAAAACCTGGGGCTCCACTAGATGGGTTTAATATTAAATTTGCAGTAGTTGGCATCTTTGCCATTTTTTGTCTACCTTCTGTGAACTCGCCTGGCTTATAGTATTTTTCTAATATTGAAAAAGCTTTTTTTTGAAAACCGTACTCTAAATTAAACGCCTTAGATATCGCTTCAGCTGTTATATCATCGTGAGTAGGTCCTATCCCGCCAGTTGTAAAAATATAATTAAAATTTCTTCTAAGTTCATTTACTGTATCAATAATAATTTTTTCATCATCTGGGATGGTTCTGACTTCATTAACTTTGATACCTAAAGAATTTAACCATATTGCTATAGTACTCGTGTTAATATCTTTGGTTCTTCCAGATAATACTTCATTACCAATTATAATTATTCCAGCAATTATTTCTTTTTTATTCGTCATTTACAAATATAAATAAATTAAAATGAAATTTACCAATAGTTTAATTAAAGGCAAATTAATCAGAAGGTATAAAAGATTTTTCGCAGATATAGAAGTAAATAATAAAATACTCACTGCGCATTGTCCAAATACTGGTTCTATGATGGGTCTTCTTGATAAAGGAAATAGTGCTTGGATAAGTAAGCATAACGATCCAAAACGTAAATTAAAATACACTCTTGAAATGATTAAAGTTAATCAAAGAATTATTGGAGTAAATACACATAGAGCAAATAGAATTGTTGAACATGCATTAAATAACAAATTAATTGATGAATTTAAATCAGTTAAAAATATTAAAGCAGAATTTAAATATTCCGATGATACTAGATTTGATTTTCTCTGTGATAAAAAAATTTTAGAAGTTAAAAATGTAACTTTATTAAGAGACAATGTTACAGCTGAATTTCCTGATGCTGTAACTTCAAGAGGTTCAAAACATTTAAAAATGCTAATTAATTCTATTAAAAAAGGATATAAACCTTATGTCTTATTTTTAACTCAAATCCAAGATATAAAAGAATTTAAAATAGCTAAAGATATAGATGGTAATTATTACAATGATTATATCGAAGCAAAAAAAGCTGGGGTTAATTTTATAGTCTATAGATGTTATTTAAGCTCTAAGGAAATAAAAATTGAAAAAAAAATTAAAATTATAAATGATTAATTATTCTGAAAAATTTGAAAAAATGAGAATTGCAGGAAAGCTAGCTTCTCAAACTTTAGATATGCTTACAGATTTTGTTAAGCCAGGAATATCAACTGATAAAATTGATCAGTTAGGTTATGAATTTATTAATGATAATGGTGGATACTCAGCCCCTCTTTATTACAGAGGATTTAAAAAATCTTTATGCACATCGTTAAATCATGTTGTATGTCATGGTATACCTTCAGATAGAATATTACATGATGGTGATGCCATTAACATAGATGTTACCGCTATTGTTAATGATTACTATGGAGATACCAGCAGAATGTATACAGTTGGTAAAATTTCAATCAAAGCAAAAAATTTAATTGATGCAACTTATGAATCAATGATGAAAGCAATACAAATTTTAAAACCTGGAATTAAACTTGGAGATATAGGATTTGAGATTCAATCTTATGTTGAAGATAAAGGTTTTTCGGTCGTAAGAGATTTTTGCGGTCATGGAATTAGCAATATATTTCATGAGCCACCTAATATTTTACATTATGGAAAAAAAAATACTGGAAACGAATTAAAACCTGGCATGACCTTTACAATTGAACCAATGATAAATGCTGGTAAATTAGATGTTAAGGTTTTAAATGATGGGTGGACCGCGGTTACAAAAGATAAATCTTTATCTGCACAATTTGAGCACACACTGGGAATAACAGAAGATTCTTATGAAATTTTCACAGAATCTGTTAAAGATTATAGAAAGCCCCCATATAAGTAATGATATCAAGATACTCTAGAAAAGAACTTG
>MDTG01341459.1_pt1 | contig 15679 bp, 12 predicted proteins | sample 811421 | NCBI WGS metagenome assembly MDTG01 (sample SAMN05326645, study PRJNA326480) | marine metagenome | isolation source: seawater | place: Pacific Ocean: South East | collected 2011
AAAGCTGGGCGCTATACTGGTGGATTATGGGTTGGTAAATTTATCAAAACTCATACATATCAAAAAGTTATGACTAATGAAGCAGCAACGTTAATAGGTGAATATGGTTCGAGACTTTCTCACTTAGAAGGTTTTATTGGTCACGCAGAACAATGTAATATTCGAGTAAGACGATATGGGAAGAAAAATGTTGGGTATGGGAGACCGGCAAATAAATTGATTAAATAATTTATACTTATAATTGAATTCTTTTTGATAATGCTTTGATACTTTTACTTTTATCTAATGAATAAATACTTTTAATAATTTCTAGTATTTTTTCTTTACTATATACATTTCTACCTACAACTTTAAATTTTTTTTCAATGTTATCATCTATTTTAGGATCTTTCTCATCTCGTGGTAACTTTAATGTTTTTTTAAATTTTTTATTTGAATTTAAAAAAATTTCTACGGATGATACTAATTCATTTGGCCATAATTTTTGCATTGATTTGTTGTGAACAATAATAATTTTTTTCATAAATTTTCTTATTTTTTTATCTGCTAATTTTTTATAAACATATTTATCATTATAAGATTTCCATAATCCATCTATACCCTCACAAATAACTAGGGCGATTTGAAATTGAGCGCTAAATCTAGGTCCATGCAGCCCCTTACCTTTTATCCATGGATTTGGATCATCAGTATATAATGCTCCTATTTGGTAAATATTAACTATAACTTTTTTAATATTCTTAGAATTTATATTTTTATCATTCATTAACCGTCTTGCAGCCTCTCTAGCAGTATGTAAATGATAACAACCAGGGTATAATTTATGCACTACTTCTTCTATTAAGAATGATTGCCCTAATTTATTAGTTAATTTATTTAAGTTACTCTTTTTTGAGTATAGTTTAGCCCAACCTCTAGGATTTTCGAATACATCTTTACATGATGTAAACCCATCTTTCGCTAAATAAGCTGATAAAACTCCATTTGCTGCAGCCTTACCTGGATTTAAATCCTTAGTCATACCTCTACTCTTTAAATGAATAAAATTTCCGGAAGCCTGAGTTCCTGCAATTCCTAAGCTATGTAATAATTGATCTAATGATAAACCAAGTGTTAATCCTGCTGACATTGCGGCTCCAAATGTTGTCATAGTTCCACTTGGATGCCATCCAATTGTATAGTGAGATGGCATTACACATAAGCCTGCCCTGATACCACATTCATAACCACAAATAATAGCTTTCAAAATAGTTTTGCCATCTGCTTTACAATCTTCAGCGGTAGCTAGAGCCGCCGCAATGACAGCTTCTCCCATATGAGACTGTGAACCATGATGGGTATCATCTATTTCTGTCATGTGACCCATTGCAGAATTTAGCATTGCTGCCCACATTGGTGATGAGCGAAGATTTGTAGCAATAATTACAGAGTTTCCAACTCCACCAAATTTTAATGTAAAATTTTGTAAAATTTTAGCTGATTCTTCGTTAACAGATCTGGATGAGTATCCAACAAAATCGACAATTAGATCTTTTGCTTTAATAACTGAAGATTTAGGAATGGAGTCATAATCTAAATTATAAAGATATTTAGTAAGTTTAAATGTATATGGAGTGATTTTTTTCACAAACAGTAAGGGTTAAAATAGAGTTTTATCAAAATTTGGCACTTTATGTGAGATATAATACAATAAATATTCATAAAATTAAGAAAAAATTTGAAATATTTTATTAATTGGTGTTAACTTTAAAAAATTTATATAAAAAATTAAAAGCTGGAGGTTATTATGAAACTTACAAATTTTTTATTATTTTTTGTGTTCACTACAATATTATCTTTTAATTTAAATAGTAAGGAAATAGTTGTAGGAACCAAACAAGAACCGACGTCGATAGATCCACACTATCACAATTTTACACCTAATGATGCTGCTGCATTATCTTTTTTTGATCCATTAGTATATTTAGACAATCAACAGAGTTTGCAACCTAGTTTAGCTGAAAGTTGGGAGTCTGTTGATGACTTAACATGGATTATTAATTTAAGAAAAGGTGTAAAATTTCATGATGGTAGTGATTTTGATGCAGACGATGTAATATATACAATGATGAGAGCTCCTGATGTTCCAGAAAGTCCATCTTCATATGCTCAATACATTAGGGGAAGAATGTATGAAAAGGTAGATTCTCATACAATCAAAGTAACAACTGAAAATCCAAACCCATTATTTCCAAATTTAATTGCAAATGTACAAATTATTTCATCTGAATTAGGAGATAATGTAACAACAAATGATTTTCATGATGGAAATGCTATGATTGGAACTGGGCCTTACAAATTTGTAAGCTGGACGCCAGGCGAAAGTTTAGTAATGGAGAAAAATGAAAATTATTGGGGGGAAAACTCACCTTTTGATAAAATAACGTTAAAAACAATAAAATCTGCTCCTGCAAGAAGTGCAGCTTTACTTAGCGGAGAGGTAGATATGATTGACTCTGTTCCTTTACCAGATATAGAAACTTTGAGTGCTGACTCTGATATTAAAATAAATGAAGGAATTACTGCAAGAACAATTTATCTTCATTTTGATCAATTTAGAGAAAATTCTCCTTATGTAACTGGTGTCGATAAAAATCCTTTAATGGATGCTAAAGTTAGAAAAGCTATATCTATGGCAATTGATAGAAAAGCAATTGTAAAGAGTGTTATGCAAGGTAAAGCTGTAGCGGCTGCTGCAATACTACCTTCAAATTATAGTGGTGTACCAAAAGATCTAGACGTTGAGGAATATGATCCGGAAGGAGCAAAAAAATTACTTGCTGAAGCTGGATTTCCAAATGGATTTGGATTAACAATTCATGGACCAAACGATCGTTATGTTAATGATGCAAAAATTGCACAGGCGGTTGGTCAAATGCTCACAAAGATTGGTATAGACATGAAAGTTGAAACTATGCCGAAGTCAGTATTCTTTAAAAGCGCTTCTAGAGGAGGGCCAGATGGGACACCTCAATATAGTTTTATATTAGTTGGTATAACATCAAGTACTGGTGAAGCATCAGGTTCAATATTACCAATTTTACTTTGCTATGATAAGGAGAGGGGATACGGTTCTGCCAACAGAGGGAGATATTGTAATCCTAAAGTTGATGAGATGTATACTGAAGCTATGGCAACAGTCGATGACTCTAAAAGAGAAGCTATGCTTGAAGAAATAATACGTATAACTCATAGAGAAGATTATGGTATTTTGTTTTTACATCACCAAATTAATTCTTGGGCGACAAGAGGTAATGTTGGTTATAATGCAAGAACAGATGAAAGAACTGTGGTCAGAGATATATATTTGAAGTAGAACTTAAATATTGGGGCTGTTAAATATTTTACAGCCCCTTAAATTCTTTTACAATTTTGATGATTGAAGCGATAATAAGACGATTATTCGATACAATTATCGTATTATTATTTGTATCGATTATTATATTTAGTGGAATTTATGTAGTTGGAAATCCAATTGACATGCTGATTAGTCCAACAGCGACACAAAAAGACATGGAAGAAGCTATTAAAGCACTTGGACTAGATAAACCTTTGTGGAACCAATATTTTGATTTTTTATTAAATGCTTTGCAGGGGAATCTTGGTAAATCTTTTATATTCAACGAACCTGCAATAGAACTTATCTTGACTAAATTACCAGCAACGCTTGAATTAGCTTTTTTTGCACTTTTTCTCGCTATTATAATTGGTCTTCCACTGGGATTGATTGCTGGGTTAAAGAGTGGCTCTATAATTGATAGAATCATAATGAGCAGTTCAATTTTAGGTTTTAGCCTACCAACATTTTGGCTTGGTGTAACAATGATACTTTTTTTTTCGGTAAACTTGGGATGGTTGCCACCGGGAGGAAGAGGGCCAACTACAGAATTCTTAGGGATTAAAGTAAGTTTCTTAAATTTAGAAGGTTTAAAATATATTATACTGCCTGGTTTAAATTTAGCTCTTTTTAAAATTTCTCTTGTTGCTAGGCTGGCAAGATCTGGAACAAAAGAAGCATTATTACAGGATTATGTAAAGTTTGCAAAAGCAAAAGGCTTAAATGATTCTCGTATTATTTTAGTACATGTTTTAAAAAATATATTAATACCAATTGTAACTGTAATGGGAATGGAATTAGGTTCGTTGATTGCTTATGCTATGGTAACGGAAACAATTTTTAATTGGCCTGGGTCAGGTAAATTAATAATTGACTCAATCTATCTACTGGATAGACCAGTAATAGTTGCGTATCTATTAATAATAACTTCTATTATAATTTTTATAAATTTGATTGTGGACTTAGTTTATAGTTTCCTTGATCCTAGAGTTAGACTTAAGTAAATTTATGAAAATCAAAACCTACTCACCATTTAAAATTTTTTTAGATAAATTTTTTTCTAATTATTTCGCAGTATTTGGTTTGATATTATGTATCGTATTAATTTTTATAGCTATATTCGCAAATTATATTTCTCCACAAAATCCATATGATTTGATGCAATTAAATATCCTTGAAGGTAGATTACCTCCTGGTAGTGAAAGCACATATAATGATCTTATATTTTACTTAGGAACAGACGACCAAGGAAGAGATATTTTAAGTGCAATTTTTTATGGTCTAAGAACAAGTTTTATTGTTGCGGTCAGCAGTGCAATTGTAGCATTATTAATTGGTTGTTCACTTGGATTGTTTTCTGCGTATGTTGGAGGAAGATTTGATGATTTGGTAATGAGAATAGTTGATATTCAATTAAGTTTTCCACCAGTTTTAATAGCATTGATACTTTTAGCGTTATTTGGTCAAGGTCTTGATAAAATAATTATTGCTCTGATAGTTACACAATGGGCATATTATGCAAGAACGATTAGATCAACTTGTATTGTTGAACAAAATAAAGAATATGTAGAAGCTGCAAAATGTTTACAATTTAGTCAAAACAGAATTTTATTTGTACATATTTTACCAAATTGTATGCCACCTTTAATAATTGTAGTCACAATGAGAGTTGCTTACTCTATTATGTTGGAAGCAACATTATCTTTTTTAGGATTAGGTCTTCCAATAACTGAACCATCATTAGGTCTTTTAATTGCAAATGGTTTCGAATATATGCTAAGCGGTCTATATTGGATAAGTTTTTTTCCTGGTATTGCTTTACTTATAACAATTGTAGCAATTAATTTAGTAGGTGATCATTTAAGAGACATACTTAATCCACGATTGGAAAAATAATTAGAGTTAAAATGTCAGAAAAAAATTTTGAAAATAAAAACTATGTCTTAAATGTAAAGAATCTTAAAACTTATTTTTATACAAAATTAGGAATACTTAAGGCAGTTGATGATGTAAGTTTTAAAATACGTCCAGGAGAGATAATGGGCTTGGTTGGTGAGTCAGGTTCTGGAAAATCGGTAACTGGATTTTCAATTTTAGGACTAATTGATAGTCCGGGAGAAGTAGTAGGTGGTGAAATTTTTTTTAAAAATGACAATCTATTAAAATATTCTTCTAAAAATATACGTTCACTGCGAGGCAATAAAATTGCAATGATTTTCCAAGACCCATTAATGACATTAAACCCAGTTTTAAGAATTGATACACAGATGCTTGAAGCCATTTATAGCCATAACAAAGGTATATCAAAAAAAGTAGCAACAAAAATATGCATAGAAAGTCTTGAAAAGGTAGGTATACCATCTGCTGAACAAAGGATGCGATCTTATCCTCATGAATTTTCAGGAGGTATGAGACAAAGAGTGTGTATTGCAATTGCTCTACTCAATAAACCTGAATTAATAATAGCAGATGAACCAACAACTGCACTAGATGTAACAATTCAATCCCAGATTTTGTACCAAATGCAAGAGCTAGTAAAATCAAGTAATACAGCAATGGTATGGATCACTCATGATCTTGCAGTAGTTTCAGGATTAGCTGATTCTATTTCAGTAATGTATGCTGGAAAAATAGTTGAACAAGGAAATCTAAGAGATGTTATTGATAAACCCGGACATCCATATACCAAAGGGTTGATATCAAGTATACCAAGTCAAAACAAAAGAGGTAAAAATATTCCACAAATACCTGGTCTAACACCCTCATTAATTAATAGACCATTTGGATGCGTATTTAGAACAAGATGTCCTAATCCATGTAATAATTGTAAGGAAGGTAAAATTGAAATGGGTTTAGTTGAGATTGACAAGGATCATTGGGTAGATCAATGCTGTATTAATTGTATTTAAATATGTTATCTAGAAATAATTTTGAATCACTTGAAATAGCACATAATATAAAATGTTTTCATTTTTATAAAAATTAGAATGAAAACAAAAATACAATTAGAAGTAAAAAATATAAGCAAAGTATTTGTAAAAGGTAATGATTATATTTCAAATATTTTGAGGTTTTTAGGCATAGGAAAAAGTATAGAAAAAGTTATAGCTCTTGATGATGTAAGTTTAACGATAGCACAGGGAGAAATAGTTGGTCTTGTTGGAGAATCAGGGTGTGGTAAATCTACATTAGGAAAAATTATTGCTGGTATATTACCTCAAACAAAAGGAAAAATAATTTATAATGGAATTAACTATGAAAAACTAAGCAAACAGGAATCTTTGCAAATACAGATGGTCTTTCAAGATCCATTTGCCTCGTTGAATCCAAGGTTAAGAATTAAAAAAATAATTGGAGAAGCTCCAATTACTCATAAATTAGTTTCAAAAAAAAATTTAGATTCTCATATTGAAAAAATTACAATTCAGTCAGGATTAAACAAAGAGTTTTTAAATAGATTTCCTCACCAATTTTCTGGAGGTCAAAGACAAAGAATAGGAATAGCAAGAGCTTTAGCTATATTCCCAAAGTTGCTTATTTGTGATGAACCTGTTTCTGCATTAGACGTTTCAATCCAGGCACAAATAATTAATCTATTTATGAAAATAAAAAAAGAAATGAATATGTCATATTTATTTATTAGTCATGATATGGGAGTTATAGAACATGTTTCGGATAAAATTATAGTAATGTACTTAGGAAGAATTGTTGAAACTGGAAGGACGCCAGATTTAATAAAAAACCCTAATCACCCTTATACTCAGGCTTTGTTAAGAGAATCTCCTACAATAAAAAAACAATCCCAAAAATTTATTCCAATAGAAGGAGAAATTCCTTCACCGTTAAATCCACCAAATGGTTGTCATTTTCATCCAAGATGTCCTAAAGCTCTGGATATATGTAAAAGAATTAGACCAGAATTAATAAAAATTGCTGAAGATAAATACTCAGCCTGCCATTTAAATAGTTATTAATTTTATTTAATTGAATTAATTTTATTCAGATAAATTTTTTAATGTTACATACTTTAAAGGTGGTCTTGCTCTTAAGATACCGATATCACTCTCTTTTTTATTCAATAATTTTTTTAAAATTAAAGTTAAAGAATTTGAGCATTGACGACCCTGACAATTACCCATTCCAACTCTTGTAAATGTTTTTATTTGATTTGGCCCAAAGGCTCCATTCTTAATCGCTTCTTTAATTTTATTTAAACTAACATTCTCACATCTACAAACTGTTAAATTTTGATTTAAATCAATGAAATCCTCTCTTGGTTTAAATAAAATATCTATAAATCTTCTTCCACTAATAATTTTTTTATAAGTTTTTATAATTTTTTTTGTTGAAATTTCTTTTTGGAATTTAGAAATTTTTCCAAATTTCTCTAAAATATTAAACGCTACAAGATTTCCACTTATTTTCGAAGCTTCAACACCCATAATTTTAGAATTATCTCCACAAATTTTGTATTTGTCTTGATTTGTATTTCCCCAGATATCTCTAATAGGTTGCCAACATAATTGATCCATATTCCATTCGTGTTTAATGGAAACAGATTGTGGTATTATAATATTTGGAATAACACCAAAGTGCATAAATGCTATTTTGGACTCAAGATTATATTTTTTATTATTTCTCCAATACGTAATTTTTTCAAGTTTTTCATTTCCATCTAATTCAATATTTTTAACATTTCTTATAACTCTTATTTTGTGTTTTCTTATTTCATTAATAATTTGAAATCCTTTCCAAATTTCAGTGCTTTTAATCAAAGCATTTGGAAGAAATGGTAGTGCTTTCAAATAAGAGCTATAAGGCGTCATATCTAGAATGGCTTTTGGTTTAATGTTTGCTCTTGCTAATTGACAAGCTAATAATAGTAAAAGAGGTCCATTTCCTATTAAAACTGGCGGTTCTTTTGGAATAGTTCCAGATGATTTTAATAAAATCTGAGCAGATCCAGCTGACATTACTCCAGGTAAATTCCACCCTTTATAAGGGACACTTCTTTCAATTGTACCAGATGCTATAATTATTGTATCAGCTTTGTAGTATAAACTTTTATTATTAATAATTACTCCAATATCGCCTTCTTTAGATAAAAACCATACACTTGAGTTATTAAAATAATTGCAATTACTTTTTTCAAATTCTTTAATAAGATTATTTCCTAAAAAATAGTCTTTATCAAAGATTTTTTCTTTTATGTTATTTTTCTCTTTCGAATTTCTATATATTTGACCTCCTGGTGATGTATTTTCATCAAATAAAAAAGTTTCAATATCATTATTCGATGCAGTTATTGCAGCGGACATACCTGCAGGCCCACCTCCTATTATTGCTAATTGAATTTTTTTTACTTTATTTGTCACTTATAGTTTTAATTATCATTCCAGGGTATACTTTTACCATACATGATTGAATATTTGGAATACCATCAATCTCTACTAAGCAATCGTAACAAACCCCCATCATACAATAAGGAGCTCTTTTTTTTTGTGAAACTTCATTTTTTTTAAAAAATAATATTCCATTTTCAAGTAAATTAGAAGCTACTGACTCTCCCTTATTTACTAAAAATTCTTTTCCATTTATTGTAACATATATTTTTTCTGGAACCCAATTTTCTATTTTTTTGAACATTTTATTGAAATCTATTTAAAGATAATTCTTCCATCAATTTATGTTTAGAATTTCCTTTAATCCATGATGACACAACTGAGCTATGGAGTGCGCTTTGGCTTACACCACTATGAACACTAACAAGATAAATTTCTTTATTTAGTGGTGATTGATCATATATTGAAAAAGTATCTTCTGGCATCGGTCTCATTGCTCCCCAAGTACGTATAATCCTTAAATTAGAGAGAATTGGAAATGTCTTCATGGCTTTTGTAGCAACTTCATTTATACCTTCACGTGTAACTTCAGTTGAAATACCAATATCTTCTTTGATTTCTCCAAATAAAAGATAACCATCATTTGTCTGCCTTATTGTATTTGTTAAAACTGGAAGTACTGGATCAACTCTCTCAGATACTAAAACTTGACCCCTAATTGGTTTTACAGGAACATCTAATCCAACTAACTTTCCAAGTTTTTTGTTTGCAATTCCAGCTGCAAGAACCAATTTACCAGTGCTAACAACACCTTTAGAGGTATGTACTAATATTTCGTTATTTTTATTTTCTATGTCATTGACAAAACAATTAGAAATGAATTCTCCTTTATTTTTTTTAAAGCCAATTCTATAACTTTTTAATAATGAAAGGGGATCACAGTCTCCATCATCTTTACAGAAAGTTGCACCTAACACTCTATTCCCAAGATTTGGAATTTCAGATCTAACTTGTCTATCATCTAATAATTCAAAGTCAGCAACTTCATCTCCTCCTTTCTGTTTTATGCTTTGTAAAAGTTTTTTTCTTTGATTAACTTCATTTTCATCAAGCAAAATTTTATAACCACCGTTTTTTGTATAATTTATATCAATTCCGGTAAAATCCTTTAATTCATCAGATAAGTTCGGAAATGATTTAGATGCTAATAAGGCCCACTTAGCATAATCATTTAACTTTCCACCTTTACCTTGAACCCAGACCAGACCAAATGTACCAGTAGATGCTCTAAAAGATGTATCGTTTCCATCAAGTATCGCAGTTTTCAATCCATATTTACTCAAACCATAACCTATGGAAGATCCTACTATCCCTCCACCAATAACTAATGCATCAAAACTATTATACTTTTTCATACTCTTTATTATGTTTGAAAAACCCAACATTTTTATTCATTTTATTTACGGAATGATTAATTATGTTGATAGCTTCATCAATTTCTTTTTTATTTACAGTCAAGGGTGGAAGTAGCCTGATTACGTTGTCTCCAGCTGTTACTGTAAGTAATCCATTACTAGCCAAAACTTCTTGAAATACTTTGTTTGAAACAATACATTTTAATCCCAGCATCAATCCTCTTCCTCTAACAAGATTTAAAGAATCTTTATTTTTGAAAACAGTATCTTTCAATTTTTCTAAGAAGTAAGAAGAAACTTTTTTTATATTATTCAAGAATTTCTGATCCATCTCGTCTAGAACTTTATTTGCTATTGCCATACCCAAAGGATTTCCACCTAATGTTGTTCCATGGGAACCAACAGTTAGAGCTGAAGAGACATTACCTTTAGCTAGACATGCACCTACTGGAAAACCTGATCCTAAACCTTTACCAACTGCAACAACATCTGGCTCAATACCTGCCCATTCAAAGGATAGGAAATCCCCAGTTCTTCCAATACCAGTTTGTACCTCATCGAAAAATAATAATAAGTTTTTTTCATCTGCAAGTTTTCTTAAATTTATCAAGTATTCTTTTGATGCGGGTATTATTCCCCCTTCACCTTGAATTGGTTCTATAAATATAGCTGCAGTATTTTCACTTATGGAATTTTCTACGGCAGAAATATCGTTAAATTTAACTTTATCAAAACCCTCTAATACTGGCTCAAAACCTTTAATTAATTTTTCTTGGCCGCCTGCTGAAATTGCACCTATAGTTCTACCGTGGAATCCCTGTTCTGCAACAATAAATCTATATTTATTTTTCTCATTCTTATCTTTAAAATATTTTCTAATCATTTTAATACCAGTATCTACTGCCTCTGCTCCAGAGTTACAAAAAAAAACAGAATTTGCAAAAGATCTATTTACAATTTTTTTAGCTAATAACTCGTTTTCCATGGTTCGAAGTATATTTGAAGTATGCCAAAGTTTTAAAGATTGTTTATTTAAAGTATCAACTAATTTAGGATGACAGTGACCAAATGCGAGTACCGCAACACCAGATACAAAATCTAGATATTTTTTGTCATTTTGATCATATACATATGATCCTTTTCCATATTTTATTAGAATGTTAAGTTTATTATATGGGTCTATAAGATTTTTCGTCATATTATTCTTTTGAATATATACAGTTTATGTTTTAAATATATACTGTTTTTTTTATTGTTAAAATGTCTTAAAATAATAATATATGCTCAATGTATAGAATTGGAATAGATGTTGGAGGAACTTTTACAGATTTTGCTATAGATGATTATTTAAATAAAAAAACATTTTATTACAAAATACCAACAACGATTCAAGATCAATCAATAGCTATAGAAAAGGGTATAATATATTTTATAAATAAATTTAATATTCATCCAAGAGATATTATACATCTTGCTCATGGAACTACTGTAGCAACAAATATTATAATTGAAAGGAAAGGTACTAAGACAGCTCTTATAACAACGAAAGGTTTTAGAGATATACTTGAAATTGGAAGACAAAATAGACCTCACTTATACGATTATACAATAAAGAAAAAATTGCCGCTAATTTCAAGGGAATTAAGATATGAAATTAATGAGAGGACACTCTCAAATGGAAAAGTAGAGAGAAATGTAAAATTAAAAGAATTAAAAAAAATACTTAAATCTATTAAGTCAAAAAATGTAAAAAGCTTTTCAGTATGTTTTTTACACTCATATAAGAACCCAAATAATGAAAAAAAAATTAAGGATATACTAAATAAATTTAACAAAGATTTATATGTGAGTTTATCACATGAGGTACTTCCTGAATTTAGAGAATTCGAAAGATTCTCAACTACTATTCTCAATTCTTATATTGGACCTAAAATGGTTAATTATTCAAATAATTTTATAAATAAAATTAAGTCTTTAGGTATCACAGTTAACTCTTATACAATTCATTCAAATGGTGGCTTGATGGCACATCAAGAAGTTCAAAATTATCCAGTTAAAACGTGTCTGTCAGGACCTGCAGCGGGTGTGATTGGATCGATGGAAGTAGGTAAGAATGCTGGATATAAGAATATCATAACATTCGATGTGGGGGGAACAAGTACAGATGTAGCTTTAATTGTAAATTCCAGTCCTATTTTTACGAATGAAAGAATGGTTGATGGGTATCCAATTAAAATGCCTATGATAGATATTCAAGTAATTGGTGCTGGTGGTGGAAGTATTGCAGAAGTTGATAGATATGGAGCTTTAAAAGTAGGACCTAAAAGTGCTGGGGCTAATCCTGGACCTGTATGTTATGGGTTAGGGGGAACTCAACCAACACTTACAGATGCTAATATGGTTTTGAAAAGGCTAAGTTCAAAAAAATTGTTAGCTGATTATGTTAAAATGCAGAATAACAGTTCATTAAATTCAATTAATAAATACATATCAAAACCATTAAAAATTTCGAATGAAAGAGCAGCTTACGGAATAATAAAAATTGCAATTGCAAATATGAGCCGAGCAATTAGATCGATTACCACAGAAAAGGGGCTTTCATTAAATAAGTTTTCTTTGTTTGCATATGGAGGAGCAGGTTCTCTTCACGCTTCAGAAGTAGCAGTAGAATGTGGGATTAAAAAAGTAATAGTACCGCCCGAACCAGGTACAATGTGTGCAAAGGGAATGTTATTATCTGATATAAGTAGAGATTTTGTAAGGACAGATGTATTTTTAATAGATAAAAACTCTTGGAAGAATGTTAATAAGATATTTGACTCAATTTATGGAGAATTAAAAGAATGGTTAAAAAGTGAAAATACCAAGATTAAAAATTGTGTTGTAAAGACTTTTATCGATGCAAGATATAAGGGGCAAAATCATGAACTTAAGGTTGAGTTTGAATATGGTAAAAATATGAAGAGTTTTGAAAATTTTCTAAAAAATTTTGATAAAATGCAAAATTTATATTACGGTTATAGTGTTTCAAACAGAAAGATTGAAGTAGTAAATTTTAGAGTTCAAATTTCAAAAAAAGTTGACAAAATAATAAATAAAATAAAAAAAAATAAATCAACATCAAAAAAATATTTAAAAGATGCAAGAAATGTTTTTTTTGGTTACAAAAATCTGGGATGGAAAAAAACAAATATATATGTAAGAGCTACTTTACCAATAAAAAAAGTATTTAAGGGTCCTGCTATAGTTGAAGAAATGAGTTCTACGACACTAATATTACCAAATCATAATTTCACAATTGATCAATTTGGTAATTTGATAATAAATATTATAGATGGTTAAATCAAGTAAAATACTTGACCCAATTGAAATGGAAGTTTTTACTAACAGACTTTTGTCAATAACAAATGATATGGGTAACATATTAATTAGATCATCATTTTCAACAAATATCAAAGAGAGAAAAGATTGTTCCACTGCTTTATTTGATAAAAATGGGAGATGTATCGCGCAAGCAGCTCATATGCCAATGCATTTAGGATCATTACTTGGAAGTGTGCGAGCCGTAAGAAAATATTTTACTAATAACAAAATAAATGACGGTGATGTATTTATTTGTAACGACCCTTATTTAGCGCAAGGGACACATATGCCAGATATAACAATAGTGACACCAATATTTATAAATAAAAATTTAGAATTTTTTGCAACAAATGTAGGTCATCATTCAGATGTCGGTGGTTCGGTTCCAGGATCTATTTCAAATAAAGCAAAATCTATATTTGAAGAGGGGATAAGGATACCACCTTTAAAAATCAAAAAAAAAGGAAAATTGAATCAAGATCTATTTGATATAATAATTACAAATACTAGAGAACCTGAAGAGAGAAAATTAGATTTAAATGTTCAAATTGCAACAAATGAAAAAGCAAAATTTTTAATTTTTGATCTTGTAAAAAATACTAGCTTAAAGGCAATAAATCGATCGATTGAAGATGTTTTAAACTATACAAATCTAAGGATAAAAAAACAATTTAGAACTTTAAAAAAAGGTGAATTTTCTTTTACTAGATTTATGGATCATGATGGATACGGAGGTTCTAAGATAAAAATTAATGTTAAAATAAAAGTAAAATCAGAAAAGATTATTTTAGATTTTTCAAATTCTTCTAAACAATCAAGAGGTGGTTTAAATCTTCCTTCTAATGGACTAGAGGCAACATGTTATTATGCAATAAAATCTCTTATAGATCCAGAAATTATGCCCAACAGTGGATATTATGATACTATCAAGATTATAACCAAAAAAGGAACAATTACTGATCCTTTTTTTCCTGCCGCTGTAGGATCCAGAGCAATTACTGCTAATAAAGTTGCAGGCGCAATATTTGGTGCAATGTCAAGTATGGTAAATAATAATAGAGGGATGGCATCTAGTTCTGATACTGTTCCTGCAATTGTACTATCTTCTAAGGGTAAATCTGACAATGATACCTATGTTTACATGGAAACAATAGGTGGTGGACATGGTGCTATGTACAATTCTGATGGAATGGATGCAACTCATGTTCATACTTCAAATACTTCAAATTTACCTGCTGAGGCCTTAGAAGTGGAATATCCGCTGGTTGTAGAGGAGTATTCTTTGGTAAATAATTCTGGTGGGTCAGGCGAATTTAGAGGTGGACTTGGTATAGCTAGACAAATAAAAACACTAAAAAATGATACTATTTTTACGGTAAGAGCGGATAGTCACAAATTTGGAGCACCTGGTTTATTTGAAGGCAAAGAGGGTGATAAAGCCAAACTATATCTAAACTATAAAACTAAAAAAGAGAAAATATTGTCAAGTAACACATCTTATCTAATAATAAATAGAAATGATAGTATAAGAATGGAAACACCCGGTGGTGGTGGTTATGGCAAACCTTCTAAAAGAGATATTAAAAAAATTTTTGAAGATTTAAATAATCAGAAAATTACGAAAAATAAAATCAAAAATGATTTTGGCGAAAAGATTTTTAGAAAAGTTATTAATTATAAAAATTAATATTATTTTAATTTTATAGTTTTTTTATTCTCCATTTACTCTGATTTCATTTCTAATTTTTGTAGCAGGTTTGCCATACATTTTTTACTAAAAAAGCTGTAAGATACACTGGTGGTTTTTGGGTTGGTAATTTTATTAAAACTCACACCTATCAAAAAATTATGACAGATGAAGCTGCAACACTTATTGGAGAATATAGATCTAGACTATCTTATATTGAGTGATTTATTTGTCACGCAGAACAATGCAATATTAGATTGAGAAGATATGGTGGCTTAAATGTAGAGTATGGAAAACCTGCTACAAAAATTAAAAATTAAAATTAAATTGTATTATTAACTTTCAAAAAATCCAAAACTTCATCAGCTAATTCTTCAGGATTTTTTGAAAGTGTTTCCAATTTAATTTCTGGATCAGAAGGTACCTCATAATCAGAATCTATTCCTGTAAAATTTTTTAATATTCCTGATCTAGCTTTTTTATATAATCCTTTTGG
>MDTG01266855.1_pt1 | contig 15677 bp, 11 predicted proteins | sample 811421 | NCBI WGS metagenome assembly MDTG01 (sample SAMN05326645, study PRJNA326480) | marine metagenome | isolation source: seawater | place: Pacific Ocean: South East | collected 2011
CTATGGAAGAATTTAGTATATCTAAATATCAAAAAGCACCTTATCTCGAATTAGATGATTATAAAGCACCAAAAGGTATCAATTCATATTTTATAACTATGGATGATGGAATAAAAATTAGAGTATGTCATTGGTTAAATAATTCAAAAGAAAATAAAGGCACAATATTACTGCAACAAGGTCATAATGAATTTATTGAAAAATACTTTGAAACAATTCAAGAGTTAATAGATAGAAACTATAGTGTTATCTCCTTCGACTGGAGGGGGCAAGGGATGTCAGATCGAATAATTGAAAACATAAATAAGCAATTTATTCCTGACTTTAAAATACACTGTATGGATTTATCTTATATAATAAGTGAAATAATTAATGATAATTTTCCTGAACCACTTATAGCTATAGGTCACTCTATGGGTGGACACTTGCTATTATTATCTCAAGAACAAAATCAAGAAAGATTTAAATCAATAATTTTGTCAGCCCCTATGCTTGGTTTTAAATATGAAAAAATTCTTTTTTTTCTTTTTAAAATAATTAAAAACTTTGTAAAAAATGATGATTATTTTCTTTTATCTAAGCCAAATATGGGTAAGGAAACTCCTTTTATAAAAAATGATCTTACCAGCGATAGTTTTAGATACAAAAGAACTCAAAGTCTTGTGAGAAAAAAACCTACAATTAGGCTTTGGGGAGTTACAAATGCATGGGTAAATGCTGCAAAAAATAGTTTATTAAAAATAAGAAAAAAAGAATGGTACACTAAAATTAAAACCAAAATATGCATTATTAATCCTTTGAATGACAGAGTGGTTAGTCCAAAGGAAAGTCAAATTATGGCTAAAAAATTAATAAATTGTAAAATTATTGATATAAAAAAATGTGAACATGAAATCTTAATGGAGAAAGACTCATTAAGATCCTATTTTTGGAAAATTTTTGATGAATTTACAAATGAATAACTTCATTTAATTTATAGGTTTAATATCAAAGGCCAATGTAATTCTTTCCTCATCTGAATGAAAAGGTAAGGTCCTATGAAATATTGATGATGGAAACAGGCAAATATCACCTTCACTTAATTCTATAATTTTTTCAGGATACTCATTATTTTCATTAGGATAATCAGCACCATGAAGTCCAAAAATGATATTCCCTTCATTTTTCTCCCTGACCATAGGTATTTTTAAATAAATTGAACCACTTAGCCATCCTTCTTTGTGAATATGAGCATTTAAATGGCCTTCCTTTTGCATACTTATAAACCAACCATGAAGCTTATAATTATCTGGCCATTTTTTAATAAAGCCACAATTAGAGTTTTTATTATTATTCTTATAAAACTCAATTTCACTCATAATAATATTTTTTGTTTTTTTTATAAATGGAAAGTCTAAATCAAAAATATTCCCAGTTGATTGTTGGCCATTTTTTAGCAAAGCCTGTGATTTATAATTTTTATTATTTTTTTTATGAAAATTAATTAGATCATTAATTAAATTATTATCAAAACCTGTTTTTGAAATAATATTTCTATGCTCAATATAGTCAAAACTATTTTCACAAAAATAATTTTCATAGTTAGAACTATATCGAATATTAGCGTGCGCTATAATAGAAGATATTAATGGGCTAATCTTTTTATCAGAAATTATTTTTTTACAATATTTATCAAATTTAGCTTTATCACTTGTTAAATAAACGCACTCAAGAAGATGGGATTTACTTAAATTAAAATCGATTTTCTCAAAATACTTTATAGCCTCATCATACATACTTTTTTTTCTATATATATTTGCCAAATTATAAATAATTCTTGGGTTTTTGCTATCAAGTCTATACGCATCTAATTGATATTTTAATGCCTTGTCTAATTCACCTTTATTTATATATGCTAAACCTATCGCATCACATGCGTTCACTAAGTTTGGATCTACAGCAAGAGCTTTCTCATAAAAATTTATAGACTCATTAGTTTTACCTAGAATTGAATAAAGGTTACCCAAATTTGCTAATATAATTGGCTGTTTAGGATTATTCTTCAGTAAAGTCTCATATAACCTTATCGCTTCTGAATAATTTTCTAAACCTTTATAAGCTAATGCCAAAAAATTCCATCCATAGAAATTATTTCTATATTTTTGAATAAATTTTTTTGATTCTTCTAACAACTTATTAAAATCTTGCTTTGCATACAAATCAATTAGATTTTGCTTTAGTTTCAAATCAATTTCTTCATTACTCATATCAATCTACTAATCAAAAATTTCTCTTTTTTAATGGTATATAATTATATTTAGAGATATATCATAATAAATCGAATATTATTAAATAAAAGACTTAAACATTGTGTAGTAAGGGCGCGTAGCTCAGCGGTAGAGCACTACGGTGACATCGTAGGGGTCGTTGGTTCAAACCCAACCGCGCCCACCATAAATTATTTATAAAGTATTGTTTTTATTGAATAAAATTTTAATTTTCTATAATAGCCTTGTAATTTATGAAGAATCTACCCATCTATCTTTAAGTATTAAATTTAAGGGAGAAAAACATGATTATTGATGGAATTGGGAAGGTTACACTTTCAAATGATATATTAAGAATACAAACTATTTCAACCAACACTGAAGGTCAGAATATTGAGTCTGGAACACTTTATATACCTAAAGGTTCAATAGAGGGATTCATAAATGGGTTAGTTAATGCAGTTAATGATATTAATACACAGTTAGGTGACGCTATAAAAGAACAACAGGCAAGTAATGGGTCTGAAAAAAAGAAAGAAAAGAAAGAAAAAGAAGATAGCAAAAAATAACTAAAAAATGTTTAAATTTAAATACAGATATTTTTTATGTGCATTCATAGTTTTATTTAGCTTAGATTGTTTCGCAGAAACTAACCTAAGATCTTTCTCAGCAGTTGATAATGAAAATTTAACCTCAAGAGAAGATTATATAAATGAAATTAGAGAAATCATTCTTACACAACCTGAGTTCAAAGAAGCATTAGCGAAAAAAAATGAATTTAGTCAGGATAGAAAATTTGCTTCAAGAAATAGATTTCCTACAATTGTTGGCCAAATTGTTAATGATAGATCAATATCAAGAGATATTAAGAATTCTAATGCACTCAGAAAGGTTAGAGATGATAGCTTTGATGGTGTAATTAGTGTTGATCAGCCAATTTACAGAGGTAATGAAATAAGATCAAAAATTAAGATTGCAGATATTGAAATAAATAGATCTTCGATTGAATTAAATCAAATTACATCTCAACTGATTTTAACTGCATCTGAAATATATGTAGATGCTGTAATATCAAGACTTTTAAGCGATTATAGTAATCAAATGCTTTTAGAACTTGAAAAGTATAGAGAATTATCAAAGAAAAGATTTAATGCTGGTGTGGCTGAAACATCAGAAATGGCTATCATTAATGTTCGCTTAAGCGAAATTGCCGCAAAAAATGCTCTCTTGGAAGCAAGAAAAATAGAAACATCATCTCTTTTTAGAGCATTTTTCAACAAAGAGTCAGATAATCTTGGATTACCGAATATTGAATTAAATGAAATTAACGATTTTAATCAAGATAATATTAACCAAAAAGAATATAACTTAGAGATTGCTAGAACTAGAGTTGAGTATCAAGAAGCTGAATTAGAGGTGGTAAAAAGTCAATACAGGCCTCAACTAGGTTTTGGTGTTAGATACACAATGTATGATATTGACGATCAAGCGGAAGATACAGATATTAGAGGTGGGTTTTACTTAAATTTTCCTATTTTTAATTTTGGTAGAGGAAGCGCTCAAGTTGGATCAGCAAACGCAAGGGTGAATCAAGCTAGAATTGAATTAGACAAAACCTACAGAGATGTTAAATACGTCAATGCACAAAATTATGGTTCATCTTCTGGTTCTTTGAGAGCAAGGAATCAAATATTAGACTCATATGAAAATGTTAAGCTACAAAGAGAAACTTTTGCCCTAAGAATTGGTAATACTGATTTTTCAATACCTGCTTTATTAGAAGCAGCTTTTAGAGAAATTAATTTGTACGAACAGCTAATATATAATGAAAGAGAATTATTTCTTTCTGACTTAAGAATTAGCCATATGAATGCACTTCTGCTAAATAGATTTTATATCAATTTTTAAAAATCGGTGATTAATAATGTTTAAAAAAGATAATTGGTTCTGGCAAGCAGTGCTTTTTAATAAAAGAATTTACTACCAAATTTTTCTCGCTACTTTTTTTGTTAATCTATTTGGTTTAATGAGTGCTTTTTATATCATGACTGTTTATGATAAAGTTGTTCCAAACAGTGCATTTAGCTCACTAATTGCTCTTACTATTGGCATGATAATAGTACATATCTTCGATTTTATAATTAAAATATTAAGAGCCTATTTTATTGATGTTGCTGGTCAAAAAATTGATGATGTTGTAGCTGATAGATTATATACGAAAGTTTCTAGTCATAATTCAGAAGTATTAGGTGACTCAAAAGGTAAGATAGTAAGTGCAATCAGAGAATTTGAAACATTTAGAGATTTTTTTACATCTTCCTCAATGACTTTATTCATCGATGTTCCTTTTATGATAATTTTTATCGGTATTTTATGGCTGATTGGAGGACTAGTTGCCATAGTTCCTACTTTAATCGCACCAATAGTTATCATAATTGTATATTTAATTCAGCCTAATTTAAAAGGCTACGCAGAAAAAGAATTAAATTCAAAACAGACTAAATTAAGTGTTCTAATGGAGCTACTTAATGGACATGAAACATTAAGAACTGTTTCAGGAGTAAATTTTCTTAAAGAAAAATGGTTAAAGTCAGTGTCAGACCAAAATAAAGTTGGAGTAATTTCAAAAGTTTTTGCAAACTTTGCTTCGACCTTTGCTCAAACAGGTGTTGCTGCAAGTCAAACTTTTATTATATTTTTTGGTGTTTATTTAATTGCTTCTACAGACCTAACTATGGGAGCTTTAGTTGCGTGCGTTATATTATCAGGAAGAACATTATCTCCATTGGCTCAACTTGGAAATATTTTAACAAAAATTAGTTCTGCAATGGCCTCATTCAGATCTATAGATGCTTTAATGAATATTGAAGCTAAAGATGAAAGATTTGATGAAGATACAGTGGTGGCTCTTAAAGAAGGTAGCATAATGATTAGAGATTTAAATTTCACCTCTGGAGACAAACCTTTACTTAAAGACATTAATTTAGATATCAAACATGGTGAAAAGATAGCAATTCTAGGTCCTGTAGGAGGAGGTAAATCAACTCTAATTAAAAATCTAGTTGGTTATTATGAGAGTGAATTTGGTAAAATTAAAATTGACGGATTTGATATTAATAATATTGAATCGAATGAATTAAGAAAATCTATCGCATATGTTCCACAAACAGTTCAGTTATTTGCTGGCCGTGTTCAAGATAATATTTTATCAGGAATGGAAGATTGTTCTAATGAGGACATAATTGAAGCTGCACGAAATGCTAATGCCCATGAATTCATTAGTGAAATGCCAGGAGGATATTCTGCTATTTTATCTGAAAATGCTGTTAATTTATCAGGGGGACAAAGACAAAAATTGGCACTTGCAAGAGCATTTCTTAAAAAGCCGATTATTGCTATTTTCGATGAACCGACAAGCTCATTAGATCATGAGACTGAAGAAATAATAATGAAATATATGCAAGAAAATTATAAAGAAACTACATTAATAATTGCTACTCATAAACAAAATATTTTAAGCCTAGTTGATAGAGTTATCATAGTAGCTAATGGTAAAATTGTAGCAGATGGGCCTAAAAATCAAATGGTTAAACAACCTCAATCAATTAATCAACCATCTGATCAATAAGGATAAAGGTTTATTATGATTAAGAAATTAAAAAATAAAATTGAAGAAACTTTTAAGAAATTAAAAAATAAAATTGTAGAAATTTCAGATAACTTAACACCTATCCTTAGAACTAAATTAACTACAATCATTAGTAATGCTATACCAGATAAAGATCTTCAAAAAACTACGATAATTTTTTGGTTTATAAGTGCCTTTACCATTATTGCTATAATATGGGGTTCCATAGCAAGGGTTGATATGGTTGTTAGGGCTACTGGTAGTGTTATTCCTGAGTCAAAGATTCAATTGGTTCAAAGTGTTGCAGGAGGTGTTATAGAAGAAATTAATGCTGAATTAGGTGACACTGTTAAAAAAGGAGATATCCTTTTTATAATTGACGGTAAGGTTGCTGAAGCAGAATACAATAGTAATGAACAATTTTATCAATCAACCATTTTAGAGGTTGAAACAAGAGAGAAAAAAGTAAGCTTAATTGAAGATCTTGTCGAACAAGGTGCTGCAGCTGAAATGACACTGCTTGATGAAAAATTAATGTTAGTAGATGCACAAAGAAGACTTTCACAGGCTTCTTCAAAAAGAGAAGCCTTAAAGCAAACAATGAATCAAAGTATAGTTAAATCTCCTGTTGATGGGACAGTGAGCGCTGTAGACGTAACAACTATTGGTCAAGTTCTTCAACCAGGGCAAATATTGGCAAATATTGTTCCAGAAAATATAAGACTTGTTATAGAAGCCTTTGTACAAACACAAGATATATCATTTGTACATGAAGGACAGAATGCAAAAATTACTTTCTCTGCCTTTGATCCAGGTGTATATGGAACATTTGATGGAAAGGTAATAGAAGTTGCAGCATCATCAAGAAAATTATCAGAAAACGATCCCTTGGTGTTTGCTACATTAATTGAGGTTGATGACGAAGACACTGATCAAATCAATATTCAGTCAGGCATGACCGTTGATGCATCAATAATAGGTCAAAGAAGAACTGTTATTGGGTATATTCTAAATCCAGTAACAAAAGTTACAAGACAAGCATTTAGAGAAAAATAACTAAATTTCTAACTTTTTTTTGAAATTTAATAACTGTTTCTCATAATTCTTCCATCTTTCTAATGAAGTCTTATACATTTTCTTTCTGACTTGTGAGCTACTAGGAGTTAAAACAGCTCTTTTATTTTTATGAAAACTTAAACAATTCTCTTCAAAAACTAAATCACAATAACTAAGCATTTTTTTTATATTTCTTTCAGGACTATCAACTAGGGCTTCATATGAAAGATCGAAAATCTTTTTACCGAATTCTTTTTTCCAATGCAGCATAATATCTCTATAAGAATTATAATATTTAGCCAAATTATCTAAACTATAAGAGTAGTCTTGGCCATTTACAAAAGCCATTGAGTAAATGGACAAACAATTATCCATAGGATTTCTTGAAAGATGAATAATTTTAGCTTTTGGTAAAATTATATTTATTATCCCAATGAAAATAAAATTTTGAGGCACTTTATCAACAATAAACTGACTATCACTATTTGTAGCTTCTCTCATTTTTAAAACATATGATGAACCAATCTCATTACGTAATTCTGGTGAAAGATCGCTTAACTCTGAATATCGAATATCAAAATCAGTTAATACATCATTTAAAATCATTTTTTCACCACCCGCATCGACCTTAGAATGACTTGATAGTATCTGTTCTGTTAATGTGGTGCCCGACCTTGGCATGCCTAAGACAAATATTGGAGTTTCGTCTTTGCATCCCCCTTTTCCTAAATTTTTTATTAGATCAGCATTAATTTTTTTTGCTAATGAAAAAGTATGTAATTTACTATCCATATCCACTTTTATATGGTTTCCGAATATATTATTAGCTTGCTGCAGATATTCAAAAGCTTTATCAAATTTCTTTTCTTTATCGTAAATATAAAATAAACCAAATCCTATATAAGCTTTATCAATAGGTCCTATTCTTTCATTGTTAAAAATATACTCTGATGCTTTAATTATATCATCATCACTACTACACTCAGAATGATGACAAAATTCCTTAAATATACCACCATGATTTGGATTAATTTTTAAAATTTTTTTATACAACTCTTCAGTTTTTTTGTTATCTCCCAAAGCTTGAGAACATGTTGACAAACTCTGTAATGCCAAAATATTATCTGGATCTATCTCTAGAGCTTTATTAGCCATGCTAACAGCACCATTTATATCATCTAATTGGTATAAGACACTTGATAAATTAGCATAAGAAGATGGGTAGCTTTGGTCAATTTCAATTGATTTATTAAAATAATTTAAAGCTTCTTTTAAATCAGGAAGCGTTCCATTTTTACTTAGAGCAATTCCATATGTATTATTAGCTAGATGTGATCCTGGATCAACTTCAATAGCTTTTTTAGCTTCAACTTTTGCATTTTCAAAATCACCTAACTGAATATAGACACTTGATAAATTGCATTGGCCAAATAAAAATTTAGGATCCATATCAAGTGTTTTTTGAAAACATTTTTTTGCTTCTAAATATTCATAAACTTCATAATGACAGCAACCTAAATAATGAAAACTTAGTTTATTATTTTCAATTTTAATTGCTTTTTCAAATAATTCAGCAGCATCCAAATATTTTTTTTGATTAAAATAAATTAGGCCTAAATTATGATTAAAAATCCAAACATTGGGATTCATTTCTATAAGTTTTTTATAACCTTTTATCGCACCGGTAAAATCGCCTTCTAGATTTTTAATAAATGAATCATAATAAATTACAGTTAATGAATTTTTATAAATCAACGCAAGATCACTAATTTTTTTCTTAGCTTGCGTTAAATCCTTTTCGTTAATATATCTTTGAATTTCTTCTTCATCTTCTTTTGATGGGTGAATATTATTTATGTTACTCTCCATAAATTAAGTTATTTTATACCATTAATTAAAATATCCAGGTGACTTCCATAGTTTTTCCATCTATTAACTGATCTAGTGTATATCTTCTCTCTAACCTGAGATTTACTTGCAGTTTTAACAATAGTTTCATTTTCATAAAATCTTGATATTTTATCTTCAAATTCAATATTGCAATATTTCAATAGATTTTTAACCTCGCCATCAAAGTCAGAAACCAATTTTTCATAGTTAAAATCATAAAAAGACTCTCCCAAATTCGTTTGCCAATCAATCATTAGCTGTTTATAGGAATTATAATATTCTAAAATATCACCAAGGTTGTATGTATAATAATGACCATATCCAAATAAAGTTGAATATATTGATAAACAATTATCTCATGGGTCCCTTATAGTATGTATAATTTTTGCTTCTGGCATCAGTAATTTAATAAGACCAATTAAACGAAAATTAGTTGGCATTTTATCGATTATAATATTTGCTTTTTTATCCTCTACAACCTCATTAGCACCATTAATATATTGATCTGCATATTTAAAAATCTCAGCTTTAGTAAGTAATAAATTTGAATTTTTAACCAAATCTTTTTCATCAATTATATTTTGAAAAACTTTTGCTAATAATTCACTTTCCCCAATAGATGTTACTTGGCTATGAGATGATAATATTTGCTCAACAAGTGTAGACCCTGATCTTGGTAAACCTAGAATAAAAATTATATTTTTACCTTTATTATTTTCAAAGTCTTTTTCATATAGGTTTTTTGGAAAATATAATGGAAAACCTTTGAAATGATTAATTTCTCTTCTAATAATATTCTTATCTATGGTTTTATGGTGAAAATCATTGGCTTTTTTTAAAGCTATAAAAGCTTGATCATAATCTTCTTTTGTCTGAAAAGCATTAAACAACCCATAACCTAATTCTTTTATAATGGCCCCTTTTTTTAGAACCCTTCTCATCGTTTCTGATTTATTAATTACATAGGTATCAGGATCTTGAATAGATTCATCGAAAATCTTCTTTAATTTGCTCAAATAATCATTTTCATAATCATATCTCATTATAGAAAGACCATAAAATGCAGGAGCAAAATCATTATTAAGCTCTAGAGATTTTCTAAAATATTTCTTTGCCTTATCCTTGAGATTCAGCTCAACATAGTTTTCACCCATACTGCAATAAAGCTCTGAAGTTTCGTCAAATTTTAATGCTTTTTCATAATATGAATTTGAAACTTTATTTTTTCTTAAAAATGAATATGCAACCCCTAGACTCATATAAAGCAGGTAGGAAGAGAAATTTTGTGTAACTAATCTCTCACCAATTAAAACTGTTTTTTCATAATTACTTAATGAATTATTCAAGCTCATAAGATAAATATTGATTTGAAATTCTTCTTGAGTACTTAAACCATTTTTATTAAGCAAATATTCATAAACTTTTACAGCTTCATTAAATTTTTGATTATTAAGATAGCCATTACCCAGGTGCAAAATAGCATTATAAAAATTTTCTGATAATGAAAATGATTTTTTTGCAGACTCTAATGCTCCTTCATAATTCCTAAGTTTATCAAGAGCAATATATTTAGCATCCCAAACTGGTGGCCAGTTAGGGTAATCCTCAATTAATAAATTTATTTCATATAGAGCTTTTTCATATTTTTCATTTTTTATTAATTCATTAATAGTGTTATATTTTTTCTCACAATCAATATTTGGAGGATAAAACTTTCTTATTAAATTATTATCAGGGTTTTGTTTGACACTATTTGATGACTGAATAATATTTGAAACATCAAATAATTTATTACTTTTATTTATAGAATTATTTTCTTTATCTTTGATCATATTAATTTTCTATAGTTGGGTATATATCAAATGCAATTGAAATTCTCTCTGATTCTTCAGAAAATGGTATTGTTTTATGAAATAAACTTGATGGAAAAAGAACAAGATCTCCTATTTTTGGCTTAATTTTTAATTTAGATATTTTAGAATTTATAATTGGAAAATTGTAACCATGATAAGAAAATTCAATAGAGCCTTGATCATCTTTTAATTTTTCAGGAATATTTAGGTATAAACATCCACTTAACCATCCTGAAGGATGATTATGAGACGTCTGATGACCACTTTCTTTAAGAAAAACACACCATCCTTCAATTTTATTTGATTTTGGAAAGTTTTTTATAAAAAGATCCTTTTTATCTTTAAAACTCAATAAATACTTCTTTATGTAAATATAAATGATTTCTTTAATAGCTAATATATGCTTATCCTTTGCTTCAAATATTACAGAATCAGTTTGAAAACCATTTTTAGTAGTTCTTTCTTTTGGCTCCCACCTTTTAAACATTTGTTCACAATTTCTTGTAACAACACCAAGCGCTTTTCTATCTAAAGCATTATCCTCAATAAGATTATATTTTTGAACAAAATCAATTGGTTCTGAAATGTAATCTAAATTATTTTCTAGCTTAAGCTGCTCGCATATATATGGATATAAACTTATTAATGTGGAATTACCTGAATCTAAATTTTTTATTTTTTCAAGCTCGATAAGAGCTTTTTCAAATTCACCTAACTCAGTGTATAAGGTTGAGAGATTCATTAGAAGATTTATATTATTTTTTTCTTTTTTTAGACCTACTAAACATTCCTCTTCTGCCTTAGCATATCTTTTTAGATTAATTAATGATGATACAAGATTTATTCTTGCATCAATATTATCTTCATTGATTAAAATAGCCTTCTCGGCAAACTCAATTGATCTTAAATAATCGGTAACCAAAAAATAGTAACGCGATAATAAGACAAAGCAATCTAAGTCATTTTTATTCTTATCAAGAATTGTTTTAATAATTTGAATTGATTCTTCGTATTTTTGCATTTGACCTAAAATCAATGCTTTTTTCTTTTTTGCTTCTATATTATTACAATCTAATTCTAATAATTTATCAATATAAAACAATGACTTAGTATTATTAGATAAAGCAGAGTAACTAGAGGATAAATTATATAAAATTGACATTTTTTGAGGGATATCATGATCAAAAATTTTTAATCCTCTTAGATAGGATTTTACAGCCAAGCTATGTTTTCCTATTGAATTTAAGAAAAAGCCATAATGATAAAGTAAAAAAGATTTCTTTTTATTTTTTCTTATAGCTTTTACAAAGAAATGCTTAGCATTGTCAAAATCATTAAGTCCGTTATAAATTAAAGCATATTGATGTAAAAAATCTACATTACTTAAGTCTAACTCAGCCTCATATTTTGAAATAATTTTAAGAGCCTTTTTATACTCTCCAATCTTAGTAAGTATCTCTAATTGAAGTTTTAGGATAATTTTTTTATCGGTAGTAATGCTATAAGCACGATCATAGGTCTTATCAGCAAGACTAATATTACCTTTTAAATACAAAACCATACCAAGATAGTGAAGATAATTTAAATCATTTGGACTATTTCTTAAAACTTTATCAATTTCAACAATAGCCCTATCTAGATCACGATGATTTATCATTCTAATGAGATCATTATCACTGTTTTTATTATTATTAATATTCATCATCATTAGTATTGTTTAAGTATTTTGATTAATTGAAATTACTCAGAATTAAAAAGAATATTTATCATATGAGTTTTTTCTAAATTACCGTTCATAACAATATTGTAATTAATTTCGGAGGGAAAATAAATAATTTCAGGTTCATCGATAGTAATAGTTTTTTTTAGTTCATTACTGTCAATTAGATTGTCATAAGGTCCACCAATAATATAATCAAATTCAATTTGGATTTTATTAAATTTATTATCAATATTATTTAATAAAACTATACCGTTAACCAAAGATCTATCTGATGTAAAACCAGGAAAACTTTTTTTTGTAATATTTGAAATATAAAAAGAAATTAAACTAGAATTTTGTGAAATATTTTTTATTTTTAAAAAGTTTTCTTTATTTAGTTTATCAAAATAATCTAAATATGTAGATGATATCTGATTACTAAGAGATGGAATCTTAAAAATATCAAATGTATTAATATTCATATGACTTGATTGGATCATATTATCATTACCAAGAAAGTTATCTTTTATTTTACCTGGATCTATATCATCAGATAATAATTTATGCCTAGTAATAAAATCAAAAGGATTGCTTAAATGATTTTCTGATTTATTTTCAGGATTAATTTTTTCAAGAAAAATTGCAGCAGTTCTAAAATATCTAGAAATAAGACCATTAGAGTTAATTGCCTCATCAACAATTACCTGAGCTTCATTAAATTTCTTATTTGCAATAGCTTTATTAATAATTTCTTGAGTTTCTGATAAAGTTTTTGCCATTTTAGACCCCTGAAAATAATTATATTTAATTATATAACAATTAGGTTATATAATCACTAAACATGACAAAGATATCAATAGAAAATCAAATAAATGAGCTAAATAAGCTTATAATTAATAATAAATTGGATATTGCAACAGTAAAAGCAGAAAAACTTATAAAGCAATATCCAAACTCTTACGTACTATATAATGCGTTAGGTGTAATTGAATTAAAAAGAAACAACCTTGATAATAGTATTATAAAATTCACCAAAGCTACAAATTTAAATCCAAATTATACAGATGGTTTTATAAACCTTGGTATTATTTACGAGCATAAAAATAATTTTGATGAAAGTGAAAAATTTTACAAAAAAGCGATAGATACAAATGAAAATTCTATTAAAGCATTACTGAGATTATCATTGTTATTAGGAAAATTAAAAAGAAATAAAGATGCTTTAAAAAGCTTTGAGAGAATTTTGATAATTGATCCAAATCAATATGAAGCACTTAATGAAAAGGGTCGAATATTAATGGATATAGGTGACTATTCTGAGGCTAAAAAATTCTTTGAAAAAGCACATAAAATTAGGCCAAATGAATTAATACCTTCCTTTAACCTTGGCGGTGTATATAGAAAATTAGGAGATCTTATAAGTGCCAGAAATATTTTTCATAATTTGTTAAATAAATTTAACGATAATATTCATGTTTTAACAGCGTTAGGAGATATATCAAATGAAGTTGGTGATTATATCAATGCTAAGAAATATTTTGAAAGGTCTTTGAAGATTAGCCCAAATAACCCTAATACCTATGCTGCAATAGGACGCTTATTTATTGAATTAGGAGACGGATTAAATGCTAATAAAAATTTTTTTAAAGCTGTTGAGCTTGATCCTCAAAATCAACTAAATTGTTATCAATTAGCAAAAAGTTACAATGAAGAACTTAAAGAGAGTAGAGAAAAAGCTATCAAATATTTTAAAATGAGTAAATATGATGACTACAAAGAACAAATTCTTCATTTAGAATACAAAAATGATAATAAAATAGAGTTTGAAAAATTTTATAATGAACTGCTAAATGAAAAGAATACCTCAAGAACAGTTGCAGCAATTTCATCACATTACTCATATCATAAGAAAATATCTGATAAATATAATTTTTGTCCTAAACCCCTAAGTTTTGCTAGAAAAAGAGAAATAAAATTACTATCAAGCAATGAAAGCTTATTAAGCTCTATCAAAAAATATGCAAAGTCAAAAATAAAGGATCAAAAAGCTCAATCACTATTAAAAAATGGATATCAATCACCTGGCAATATATTTAGTGAGCCTGATAGTATAAATAAAATAATTAAGGATTCTATTTTAAATGAAATAGAGGATTATAGAAATTATTACAAAAAAGAAAATTGTTTATTTATTAAGGAATGGCCAAAAAAAACTGAATTAAAGGCATGGGTAATAAAAATGGAAAAAAATGGCTTTTTAAAAAGTCATATTCACCCATTAGGATGGGTTAGCGGTGTTATGTATATAGAAGTACCAACTAAAAAAGATAATGAAGGAAATATAGAATTAGGGTATGAAGGATATAATTATCCTAGTTTAATAAAGGAAAATATTCCTAAAAAAATCATAGATGTATATGCAGGAAACATACTATTATTTCCATCATCATTATTTCATCAAACAATACCTTTCAGCAGTGAAAAAGAGAGAATATGTATTGCTTTTGATCTTAATGTAAAAAATTAAGATTTTTCAAAACCAATATAATTAATACTCAGCAATCTAATACCGTTACCTTTATTACCTTCAATATTATAATTCAGAAAAGAAGGAAAAAGGATAAGATTGTTAAAATCATATTTTTTCTTAAAAGAGCACTCAATTTTATTATTTTCAGGATAATTAGTATTTGAAAAATTAAAGTTAATTTCAAAATAATCATCATTTTTAGCATTCTCTTTATAACAAATAATTCCGTTTAACCAGGTATATTCAGTCGAAACGCCGTTAATTGTTTGATCTGTAAAATTACTCGATAAGAAAAAACGAATATCAAGGTATTTAGGTTTATAATTTAAAAATAATTTTTCCTTAGAGGAGTTTAAAATAAAATAATCTTCAGCTAATTTAATAGAAGTATTATATAATTTTTTATCTGAACTTATATCAAGAAAATCAAAATCATTAGAATTATTAACTACTGGAAATTTAGAAATCGTATCAAATGAAAATAAATTATTATCAACTTTAATATTATCAATATAAGAAAAAGGTTCATTAATTATTTTCTCATCACTACTAAGCATTTCATCAATATAAATTTGTTGAGATAATATGGATCTTGAAACCGGGAGATTATTTTTTAAATAAGATAATGATGTTTTATTAGCACCACTATAATTTTTCATTAAGATATTATGATTTATTATATCTTTTATTATATTTAAATTATTGGGCTGAACTAATTGAGCTGAACTTAAATATTCCAAACTTTTAGTTAAATCATTATTCAAAGTATAAA
>MDTG01319419.1_pt1 | contig 15677 bp, 14 predicted proteins | sample 811421 | NCBI WGS metagenome assembly MDTG01 (sample SAMN05326645, study PRJNA326480) | marine metagenome | isolation source: seawater | place: Pacific Ocean: South East | collected 2011
CTTAGCTAAATCAAGCTTTGATTGGTCAAAATCAATTGCTAAAACTCTACAGCCTTGCGCCCGTAGCATTTGCACTGTTAATAAACCAATTAAGCCAACCCCAGTAACTACAAAACATTCACCCATTGTTGGGTTAGCTAAACGTATGCCTTGTAAACCGATGCTTGCTACAACTGTAAATGACGCTTCTTCATCTGTCACATTATCAGGGATTTTAGCAACTAAGTTTTTAGCTACACGTACTACATCAGCATGTGGGCCGTTCGATACAACTCTGTCGCCAACTTTTAAGTTATCAGCACCTTTACCTACACTGTCAACAATACCAACATTGCAGTAGCCCAATGGTAAAGGCTGAGCGAGTTTAGACTTAACTGCATCAACTGTTGTCATCAAACCATCTGTTTGCACTTTTTCAAGCACCATTTTAACTTTGTCGGGTTGTGCACGTGCTTTATCAATTAAGTTAGCTTTCCCAAAATCAACTAGCATTCTCTCCGTGCCTGCAGATATTAGGGTGGTAGCTGTATTAATCACTACATTATTTTTTGTTACTTTAGGCGCAGGGGCTTCAACAATGGCTGAGCCTCCTTTAGCCATGTCTTGAAGGATTTGTTTCATAGATTTGAGACCTAGATATTAAAGACAGATAAGAGCTGTTTACAATTTTCATGAGCTGTGTGGTTCTTAATAACCAGCTCTAAAGTGTTTTTTGAATGTTTTGAGACTAAATTATTATTTTCAAGGTACTTCAACATTGCATCATAGATATGACAAGCATTAGAGTCTTCAAGTAAAAAGCCATTAAAATCATTAATTAGGCTATCACTTACAGCACCAACATCGGTAACAATGCAAGGTAAACCTAGTGACATTGCTTCTAACATTGCATTAGGGAAGCCTTCTGCTTTCGAAGGCAGTACAAAAACATCTGATTTTCTTAGTTCTTCGATTATATCCACTTTGCATTTCCATCCTAGGACTTCAACCTTACCACATAGCTTAAGAGCAGAAATACTCTGCGTTACTTCCTCTAATAGATCCCCCCCTCCTACAAATTTAAGACGAAAATTATAACCTAGACTAGATAATTTAGATGCGGCATCTAAAAGCTCTCTAACACCTTTTTTTTCGACCATCCAACCTACAAATAAAAATGAGATTACATTGTTAGATACGCTTCTTGGTTTTGTTGCCTTTGGAAATTCTGGAGGAAGCCAATTTCGTAATAAAACCAACCGCTTTTTGTCTACGCCTAAGTTTTTATAAAACTCTACCCATGGAGTGCCTTGAGCACCAATGTATGAGGGGAAACTTAAAAACTTTAATATCCTATTTCGGTACTTATCGGAGGTCTGCACATCCGTAATAAAATGACCAGACCGCACACATAAAATGCTTTCAACACCAAACAGTTTACAAATAAGGCATTGCACAGCTCTCTCATAGAAGCTAAAACCTGCACTACTAAAAAGAATAACCCCACTGTATCGAGTAAACATTAAAGTATAAATAAGGGTAAATGAACGCATAAACCCTTTTCTTAGTCTAGAAAAGATACTCGGTACTGGAAAACTAGATTGCGTAGTATCAATAATTTTAACCTGATGATAATTTGATTCAAGATAACTGATCAATCCCTCGCATGCTGTTGCTTGCCCGCCAGGGTTATCTACATGTTTAGAATTAGGATCCGCACCAATTAATATATACTTACTCACAATCAAACCTTAAATCATTTTTATTTATCCAAATAGCTAAATTCAACACTTTCCATAACATAAATCCGTCATCCTTTATACCTTCCCTAGTTTGTTTGTGTATTAGCTTAATATATGAGTTATCAAAAACTTTTGCTTTATGGTTTGCCGCTGCAACTTGGTCGAATAATAGCTCTGTAAGCGCATTAGAAACCCAAAATCCAAAAGGGACACCGAACCCTGTCTTTTTCCCATACAACACATCGTCTGGTACTATTCCGTCTAAGCTTTTCTTTAACAGATATTTTTGATGGCCATTAGGAATTTTAACTGCTGCAGGAATTGAACTTGCGAATTCAACTAAATCATTATCAAGGAATGGAACCCTTACCTCGATACTTGATGCCATCGTTGACTTATCCACTTTTTCTAAAAATATATCCGGAAGTATAATTTGATTATCAATCATTGACATTTGATCTGCTAATGGGTAGTCAGTATATTTACTTTGAAGTTCTTTATATCTTTTAAATGGATCTGCAAGTAAAACGCGTTGGCGTAAAGCTTGACTAAAAATATTTGTGGTTGTCTTTAGTGTGCAATCTTCAACCGTAAGTAATGCTGCCATTACTTCAGCCGGATCGTTTTTCAAAAGTGCATTAGTATAGCGCTGGCGAGTATAATAACTATTATTCCTTGCTGTGAAAGCATTTAACACTTTTCCTACATTTGCAAAAAACCTCATCCGCTTATAGTTTGCAAGCGTATTATATCGTTTATAGCCCCCATATAGCTCATCACCACCATCCCCCTGAAGTACAACTTTAGTTTTATTTTTTACCTGCTGTGATAGCAAATAAAGAGGGATATTGGCTGCATCACAAAAAGGTTGGTCATGATGTTCTATCATTTTTTCAACAATATCTGCTACTTCATAACCACCTATCTGCAGTTCATGATGTTCAGTCCCATACTTTTCAGCTAACCTTTTCGCTTTAGGAAGTTCATTCACCCCCTTATCGAAATCAAAACCTACAGAATAAGTCGCCAATTTTTTTGAATAATGTTTTGAGGCAAAAGCTGTAATTGCACTTGAATCAATGCCTCCAGATAGGAAAACACCTACTGGGACATCACTGACTAACTGCCTTCTAACTGCTTGCTCAAGCAATTCTCGATTTTTAATAACTAACTGATCAAAATTTGTTGTTGTGCTTTTGAGTGTAGGAGGACTTATTTCCCAGAAACAGGACGATTTAATTTCTAGGCTTTTTGTATCGATTTCTAATATATGACCTGGTAGTAACTTATTTACATTGCTGTAAAGTGTATGCTCTCCAAGTGCAACACCATAATACGACCATTCGTGTAGTGCTTTCTCATTAATAGTATCTGATTTAAAATTAAGCGCTTTAATTTCAGAAGCAAAGCTCATCCCTTTTTCAGAGCTAGTAAAATAAAGGGGTTTAATACCAAGGCGATCGCGAGCAATAACTATTTTTTGAGTTGTTTTATTATAAAGCGCAAAAGCAAACATGCCATTGAGCTCCTTAATAATATCACTTCCTTTTTCTGCTAGAAGTTCTAATATCACTTCTGTATCTGAATTAGAGCGAAGGTTTAGTAATTTATACTTCTTAGCAAGCTCTTTAAAGTTGTATACTTCTCCATTATAAACAATGCAATAATTACCACAGCGACTCCCCATTGGCTGCTGCCCAGCCTTAGAGAGATCGAGTATACTAAGCCGTACATGACCTAAATGTATTGTATCCTTAATAACTTCTATACTTTGAGAGTCTGGGCCTCTGTGATTAATTAAGCTTAAAAGCTTTTTACTTCTATTTAGCTCAATTTTCTCATTTGATACCACACCAAAAATACCGCACATTACAAACTCTCCAATAACAACTTGTGCTTAATAATTTCATCTTCAGAAAAGCGGCTTCCTATCACTTTTGCTGGTACCCCACCAACAATACTATACGGAAGTACATTCGCAGTAACTACTGAACCCGCAGCAATTACAGTACCTTCGCCAATAGTAACCCCTTTTAAAATTGTTGCGTTACAACCTACCCATACATCATTTGATATTAAAACTGGTAAATCATTTTCGGGAAGCTTCTCTTGGACATCAAACATATAAGCACCAACTTTAGACATATTATGGTCACCATCCATGATGGTTACATTTGGACCAAACATAACTTTATTACCTATTTTAATTTAGCTTTTTGAAGCACTAAAGGTTGCACCTTTTCCTATAAAAACATCACTACCTATTTCAATTGTTTTATAGGAAAAAAGATCGTAAGCATTAAATAACACATTTCTCCCTACTTTTTAAATGCTGAGCGATAAATGATTAGCAAAAGCCGACGGTAAGCAGTTGAAATGAATAATAATTTATAAATTAACTAGAGTACAAAATTCACATATCACCCTGTATCTTTATCTCTAATTAATAAAAGCGTAAACACTATAATTAAAAAAATCTGGAAACTCATCTTAGAGAAGAAAGCAATTTCTTTAGCATTGAATAAAAAAACGAAAAAAAACGACATTAACAACAAGTGTTTACCCAATGTATCTAGCTTTGTATTGTTAAAAACTAAAAGCCATAGTGCGGCATATACTAAAATATGCAGTGTCAAACCTATAACACCATAGCCCCAAATAAGTCTAAAGTACCCGATATCAGTGTTAATGTCATAATATGTGTTATTTTCCAAATAACTTGCAACACCTAAAATTAAGTGTCCAAATGTATCTGGCACAATAATCATCTCACTTAAAGCGACCAATGTCCTATCTTCGACGCTTCCCGTTTCTGAATAATTTATAAACGTGGCGAAATTACGCTCGAATGCAATTACAACGAATTCATTCATCTCTATATTTAAAAGTGGGATTATAAGTATCAGGCCAATAATTACAAAAAACACTTTAAAAAGCGACCTTGGCGAATAAAGTACATATTTAAACACTCTAGCAGAAAAAATTACGCAAGAAAGAAGAATAAAAACAAATCCACTCCTACCACTTAAAAAAACAGATATAATAATGAAGACGCAACCAATATGTAGAATAAATTTATTTTTATCATTGCGGCTTAGTAAGTATAAACCAATCAAAAAGCCAAAACTCTGTGTAAAGGAAAGTTGAGCCCCCCCGCCGCCAGAAAGACCTGCCATTCTGAAGTTTTGGTAATGTTCCAATTGGTACTTAGCCATTGTAAAGTTATAAATAAAATCTCTAAATTCAACAGAAAAAAACTGAACACTCATAATTAAAGAGTGAAAAACAATACAAAGAAAAAGTATATATAGTAAGTCATCACGCCTAAAGGAAGAATTTTTTTTATAGTAGGTTATTAGTAAAAAAACAGAGAAAATGACAACTGCAGCCTTAATTGGCCTAATAATTGTGCGAATAGCAATTTCTACAATATTTGAGTCATTCACTACAGCAGTCAATAGCGCTAGTAGCGTAATAAAAAATAGTAAACTAAATACGAAAAGAAGTTCTCTCGGTATATTTCTCCGTAAACAAATAACTAAGATCATTATTGAGATAAGAAAACTAGTATCTGCAAAGGGCCCTAAACTACTATCTATTACGGGTCCAAATACAAGCAAAAATAACGTCATAAATACTATGGAAAAGCTGCCTACCCCATGTTTAGCAAACCCATTATCCACTTAACAACTCCTTTTTCACTTTAATTCGATAGTAAATTAGATTAACTATCGAAGTTGTTGTGTAAGTAAATAAAAACCCGAAAGAAGCTCCATAAATGCCATGTTCTTTAACCCCAAGAACCATAATGATTACCCCAACTATGCCAATAGAAACCGTAACAAAAGAGAGGCGTAAAGAATCACCGAAACGTATCCACAAAGGCGCAATAATTGAACACCAATAGTAAGGTACAAATGCAATAAGTATAGTGCCGGCTACGTAAGGGTCGACTTGGGGTACAAAAAAAGCAGATAAAACAACAAAAATAATCATTACACTATAAAGTACGGTAACTACTTTAAATATTCTTAACTGCCTAGTAAGTACATTACCATTTATATCTTTTCTAAAAACAAATCGATTGAAAAATAACTGGACGACTTGAGGGAAAGCAGCAAAAAGTGAAAAAACTTTAATATATAAATCGTAAACGGCTACATCCTCAAGAGTAAGATAAAGGTTTACAACAAAAATACTTACCGCCCCCATTAAATAACCGCCAATAGTATCAATATGTAAAGTTAAACCGCTTTTAACTATTTTTGCTTTATAATTGCCTAATACAGCCTTGTTACCTGAATGCAGATGTAAATAAATCCAGTTGATAGCCGTGAAGAAAAACATTGTTATAGACAAAAATGTAATGAAAGATTCTAAACCCCACGCAAAAAAATAAGCACATATACACAGTAAAACTTGTGATAATGCTAATACCAAGGTTTGAGTATTGTACTTGCCTAACTTACCAATCCCAGAATAGACGTACTGAGAAACCTGTACCCATAAGTAGTAAAAAGAGGATAGTAAGAATAATAGAACATATTTCTCTTCTATTATTCCATAAAATCCTGGATAAAATCCAATAAAAAAAGAATGTATTAGAACGGTTATTAAACTAAAGATAACGCCAAGTAATAAAACAGATTTTATTAAATCGAATTCACTGCTTTCTTCCCTTGAAAGCATATACAAAAAACCTCGTCCTATTGTTAAGGAGAGCCCAATACCAACAAGTGTAAAGACACTCATTAAACCGGCCACCACACCTCGACCTTCAACATCATAGAGTTGAAATGTAAAGTAAATAACAAAGAATTGAGTTAGTAACGTAACATACTTAGAGAAAATAGAATAAATCATCGGTGATTAAGTGCCAGTAACAACCTTATCTTATGGTATGTATTTGTTAGGAATCTTAGTGTAATGCTAAAACTCTTAAGAGTGTAATAAATTTTATGCCTAGCGTTAATAAAGCATCCATTTTTTGCACTTTCTTCAATAGTCTCTTCAAAAAAGCTATATTGCCCAATTTCTAAAAAACGAAGCGAACGCTCGAAGTTCACTCTTGCTTTAGCATATAAAGTGACAGAATCACTAGTGTAAGGCTTTGAGAAATCTACTATTTTCAGCAAATCATCTTTCACTACACCTACTTTTCGCGCATTCGATGCAACGACCCCCCCCTGATGAAAACGATATTCACCAAGTACTTCATTAATATAAGCTATGTCTCCATGTCGTGCATGAATGATATGCATTAACCAATCAAAAATAACTTCAGTATTTATATTGATTTCTATATCTTCAATAGTTGAACGACGAAACATTTTTGAACTATGACAAAGCCCTGCACCATACTTAACGATATTCTCAAGTGATTTTAGCTTAGGTGTTCTGTTATTGTTGTAAAGACGAATTTGTTTCCCTGTTTCGTCATCAAAAACTCTCATATTATGAAAAACAGCGGCCACGTTTTTATTGGCGTCAAGAAAATCGACTTGTTTTTGGAGCTTTCCTGGCAACATTAAATCATCGCCATCTAAATGAGCAATATATTCACCAGTACAATTACTTAATACATCGAGATAGTTTTTATTAGCACCAATATTTTCGTTTCTTGTAATAGCCTTTACATTACTATAGTTTTTTGCGTATTTTCTAAGTATTTCAGGAGTTCTATCTTGAGAGCCATCATCACCTATTACAATTTCATATTCAAAGTCTGTTTCTTGGTTAAGTACACTATCAAGCACAGACTCAATATATTTTTCAGCATTATAAGTTATTATCGACACACTTAGTTTTGAATTATTCACTTGTAATCTCTAGTTTTACGAAATACTTTTTATCTCCATCTTGAAAATAACCATTTTTGAACTCGCCATGAGTTAAGGCTCTAAGTAGATCTAAATGTTCTGATAAAGTCGCAGTGTTGGTTAGGTCCAATTCACAAAGTGCATGAAAATCCTCAATACCATTATAATTGCCTTCAGTTTCTACCTTCACTAATTCATAATTACCTGAAATCAAATTGTCAAAGTACCGAGAAATTAGAAACTTTTCAGCTTCTAACACTTTGTTATAAACTTCTAAGCTACCGTCTGAAGGTGTTATAGAGACTGATTTCTGATAAATAATACTTCCATGATCTATCTCTTCATCCATTTCATGTATTGTACAACCTATAGGTAACTTATTGATTATTGAGAAAACCTGAGGAAACCAACCACGATTATAAGGGTTTAATCCTGGATGAATATTAATGCAGCGAATATTTTCCACTAGCCTTTTTGGGAATATTTGCTTGCAGTGTGCAGAAATTACCACATCATATTTTTCTAAGATTAAATCAACGGTCAACTCGTCTTTAACATTTATAGCTGTCATTCCTAGCTTCTTTAACAAACTTGGGGCTTTATTAATTGCGCTATAATTATAGTCTACGGAGTAAGTAGCTTTATCTTGGGTAATATCTTGAATAAATGCAACTAACTCTAAATTGTCTGATATTACTAATATTTTATTCATTGTCCAACCTCCTGTAAAACAGCATTACAGACTTCTTCAGCATCAGCTATACTCATATCAAAATGCAATGGAAGGCAAAGTACACGCGCAGCAACATCTTCAGAAATTGGCATATTTATATCTGATTTAAACACCTGATTTAATGAGGGTGAGAAGTAATCTCTGCTTTGTATTTCACAAGCCTCCAACTTCGCTTTTACTCTCTGCTTTTGGTTTTCATCTTTTAATAAGATAGATTGATACGCACCATTATAATTGGCACTTGAGCACCATTTGGGCATATCAACAACTCCCTCCAAACGTGACTTGTAAAGCTCAAACAAACCAGCGCGATGTGCTAAGATATTGTCAATTTCATCTAATATTGTTAGCCCAACCGCACTTTGATATTCATTCAATTTAGCATTAATACCCACATCTGTAATTGCACCGTTATCTAAACCAAAGTTGATTAATTGCTTAGCCTTTTCGTAATCTTCCCTACGTTTAAAGACAATAGCTCCTCCTTCAACAGTGTGAAAAACTTTCGTAGCATGGAAGCTCAGAGTGCTGGCGTCACCAAAGTTCAATACTGATTGACCATCAACTCTTACTCCAAAAGCATGGGCTGCATCATACACTACTTTTTTCCTATACTTTCGAGCTAATTTATCAAATGCGAATATATCACATGGGTTTCCATAAACATGCGTAGCAACAATCCCATCATACTTATTATTTTGGGCAAGCGCTTTATCTAGTGCCACGGGACATAAATTATAGCTTTGTGCATCAATATCACAAAAAGCAGTATCAATGCCTTGCCATAGAAGCGAGCTAGTTGTTGCTACAAAACTAAAAGGTGTTGTAATAGCTGAATTAATATTTAATGTTTTGCAAGCAACTTGAATAGCTAATGTACCGTTAGATACAAGTAATAAGTTTTTTACACCTAGGTAATCTTCTAAGCGCTTGGTAAGCTGCTCATGTAATGGGCCAAAATTTGTGTACCAGCCACTTTCGTTGACTTGCGCTAAATACGTAGTCAATTTTGTTAGGCATGGAGTAAATGGTTTATTGAGTGCTATCATCGTTTAATCTTTTATTAACTCCATTAAATACTGGCCATAGCTATTTTTTAAAAATGGTTTTGCTAGTATTTTAAGTTCTTGTTTACTTAACCAGCTATTATTAAACGCAATCTCTTCTAAACAAGCAATTTTATACCCTTGGCGTTTTTCGATTGTTTCAACAAACTGTGCAGCTTCAAGCAAGCTTTCGTGGGTGCCGGTATCTAACCACGCAAAACCACGACCAAGCATCTCAACATTTAGCTTGCCTTGTTCTAAATACATTTCGTTTAAGCAGGTAATTTCAAGCTCACCACGGTGCGATGGCTCTACTTGCTTTGCCATTTTAACGACTGAGTTATCATAGAAATATAATCCTGTTACCGCAAAGTGCGATTTAGGATTTTTTGGTTTTTCTTCAATAGAAATAGCTTTTAGGTTTTCGTCAAACTCAACCACACCAAAGCGCTCAGGATCTTTTACTTGGTAGCCAAATACAGTTGCACCTTGGCCATTTTTGGCATTTTCAACAGCGTGCTTTAGCTTAGGTGTGAAACCTTGGCCGTAAAAAATATTATCGCCGAGCACCAAACATACATCGTCATTCCCAATAAACTCTTCACCTAGAATAAACGCTTGTGCTAAACCATCAGGGCTTGGCTGTACCGTATAGCTAAGTTCAATACCAAATTGTGAACCATCACCAAGTAGGCGTTTAAACGCTTCTTGATCTTCCGGTGTCGTAATAATTAATATTTCACGTATACCGGCAAGCATTAGTACCGACAGCGGATAGTAAATCATCGGTTTATCGTAAATTGGTAATAGTTGTTTAGATACGCCCATAGTAATGGGATAAAGACGAGTACCAGAGCCTCCGGCGAGGATAATACCCTTGGTACTGCGTAATGATGAATTTTTAGTGTTTAATTTTGAATTGTTCATGTCATTAAACCCTACCTGTAAAGCTTGAAGTGTGAGGTGTGAAGCGAAAAGTGTAAGGTGTTAAGTGTGAAGTGCGAAGTGTTTTTACTCTTCCCTCTTCACTCACCTTAATTTCGACTTTAGTGTTAAATATCATTATTCTTACCTTGCTTTTAAGCTGTTAATTAACCCACCCAATTGAGCAAAGGTGTTTTCTATTAATTCTAATGTTGTTTGGTTTAATGGTGCAAATCCGAGACGGCTGGCTATTTGTAATTGGGTTTGCACTTCACTTAACGAACCTCTAGCTATATATAAAAAACGTATAAATTCAGCATCACTACCTCTAGCTCCGCCCTCAGCTATATTACTAGGTACAGAGACTGCAGCTCTTCGCAGCTGATTAATTAAACCAAACCGCTCTTCACTTGGATAGGTACCTGTTTCTTTATAAATAACTTCGACTAAATCCATACTATATTGCCAAGCTCTTAAATTTTCGTGAGTGCGGGATAGCCCCTCTCTTCACTTTTGATTGTGAGGTGCGAAGTGTGAGGTGTGTTTTACTCTTCACCCTTAACATTTTGTGAAGTGTAAAGGGGGAGGTGTGAGGTGTGGTGTTTCCCCCTTCACTCTTAACCTTTCACTCTTAACCTTTCACTCTTAACCTTTCACTCTTAACCTTTCACTCTTAACCTTTCAGTCTTAACCCTTTACACTTACCTCTTAACTATCTATCCCCAATCGCTCACGCTGATACGAGCCATCTTGTACGTTTTTACACCACGTTTGATTCTCTAAATACCATTGCACGGTTTTACGTAGGCCCGTTTCAAAGGTTTCCTCAGGGGTCCAGCCTAGCTCTTTTTGCATTTTTGACGAGTCTATTGCATAGCGGCGATCGTGGCCTGGGCGGTCAGCTACATGCGTTATGAGTGAAGAGTAGGTCGTTAAGGGTCTACCCTTTTTACACTTTACATCTAGCGCTTCACATGATGCTAATTCATCTAAAATTTCACAGATGGTTTGCACTACCTCTAGGTTTGTTTTTTCGTTATGGCCACCTATATTGTAGGTTTCGCCTACTTTGCCTTCAGTTACTACTTTATAAAGTGCACGTGCATGATCTTCAACATATAGCCAGTCACGTATTTGGTCACCTTTTCCATAAATTGGTAGATCTTTACCTTCAAGTGCATTCAAAATAACTAAAGGAATTAACTTCTCAGGAAAATGATAAGGACCATAGTTATTAGAACAATTAGTAATAATTGTTGGAAAGCCATATGTACGTAACCAAGCACGTACTAAATGATCGCTCGAGGCTTTACTCGCTGAGTATGGACTGCTAGGAGCATAAGATGTTTGTTCTGTAAAAAGAGGTAAACCTTGTGAGTTGTTAAGTGCAAAGTGTGAAGTGCCTGTTTCACCCTCCACATTTTCCGCTTCACCCTTCACATCATCAGGATGTGGTAAATCACCATACACTTCATCTGTAGAAATGTGATGAAATCTAAAACTCTGTTTAGCACCGCTTTCTAATGTATTCCAATACTCGCGAGCAGCTTCTAGTAAATTATAAGTGCCCACGATATTAGTTTGTATAAACTCTGCAGGGCCTGTAATTGAACGGTCTACATGTGATTCCGCTGCTAAATGCATTACTGCATCTGGCTTATGCGTTTTAAAAACACGATCTAACTCTGTACGGTTACAGATGTCTACTTGCTCAAATACATAACTCTTGTTTTTATTTATAGATCTTAATGATTCAAGATTACCAGCATAAGTTAGCTTATCAAGGTTAATAACTGAATCTTGGGTATTCTCGATTATATGGCGAATAACAGCAGAACCTATAAAACCTGCTCCACCAGTAACTAATATTTTCATTTTATTTATTGCCTAAAAATTCTTTATACCAAGGCATTGCTTTACTAATGCCTTGCAATATTCTGTACTCAGGGGCGTACCCTAGATTATTAACTGCTTTACTTACATCAGCTTGCGAATGGCGAACATCACCTGTTCTAAAGTCACGATATACTGGAGCTTGAGTCACATTTATATCGCACTCTTTAAGTGCAGACTGTATTGATGTGTATAAATCGTTGAGTGTTGTTCGGTCACCCACGGCTACGTTATATACGTTATCTTTAGCTTCATCTTCCGCCGTTGCGGCAAGTATGTTCATTTGCACTGTATTTTCTATAAAACAAAAATCTCGACTAGTCTCACCATCACCATTAATAAAGACACCTTCACCTTTTATCATATCTGCAGTCCACTTGGGGATAACTGCAGCATAAGCACCATTTGGATCTTGTCGTTGACCAAATACATTAAAATAACGCAAGCCAATGGTTTTAAAGCCATACGTTTTTGCATAAACACCTGCATATAGTTCATTTACGTATTTGGTTACAGCATAAGGAGAAAGTGGGTTACCTATATTTTCTTCTACTTTAGGCAATGCTGGGTGGTCACCATACGTAGAGCTACTTGCAGCATAAGTAAAGCTTTTTACCTTGGCTTCCTTAGCCGCTTGTAACATATTTAAAAACCCAGTGATATTAGCAGCGTTAGTTGTTACAGGGTCAGCTATTGAGCGTGGCACTGAACCAAGTGCGGCTTGGTGTAATACGTAATCAACACCTTTACCGTTATTAGCTAATACGGTTTCGCAGTCTTGGTAATTGCGAATATCGCCTTCTATGAGTTTGAAGCCTTGCCATTGCTCAGAAGTAACTAACCCTTGTACTTCATCAAGGTTATGCTGATGGCCCGTTACAAAATTATCGAGCCCTACTACTTTTTGATTTAATTTCAATAAATGCTCTAAAAGGTTTGAGCCAATGAAACCAGCAACACCTGTCACTAACCAGGTTTTAGGAGAGGCTAATAATTCAGCTTTAATTTGTTCGTAACGAGTCATGGTATTCCTTGATTCGAGCTTCGAGCTTCGAGCTTTTAATAATAAAATCTGGATTTAACAAAACAAAGGGTAAGGGTAAGGGTAAAGACAAAACTTGAATCTTTTGCCTTTACCCTTTAATCAAAGTTGTTTACAGCCTCATATCTACGCTTTGCTTTGGTAGTACGTACTTTAAGTCGTAGAGTACGTGTTCTGCTTTACCTAGTCCACGTATTTGCTCTGCGCCCATTTCTTTAAATTCGTTATGACCTACAGCAAGAATAATTGCATCGTAGTTATTTTGCTTATGTTCTGTTGTTAAGGTAAGAGCGTATTCATGCTGTGCTTCTTCGTTAGAGCACCATGGATCTACAATATCTACATTAATATTATATTCTTTGAGTTCGCTAACAATATCGACTACTTTTGTATTACGTAAATCTGGGCAGTTTTCTTTAAAGGTTAAGCCCATTACTAATACATTAGCGCCATCTACATGAATACGCTTTTTAAGCATCGTCTTAACCAATTCAGACACAACATGTTTACCCATACCATCGTTTAAACGACGGCCAGCTAAAATCATTTCTGGGTGGTAACCTACACTTTGTGCTTTATGTGTTAAGTAATAGGGATCAACACCAATACAATGACCGCCAACTAACCCAGGCCGAAATGGTAAGAAGTTCCATTTAGTGCCGGCCGCTTCTAATACTTCGAGCGTGTCGATATCTAATTTATTAAAAATAATTGATAACTCATTAATTAAAGCTATATTTACATCGCGTTGCGTGTTCTCAATTACCTTTGCCGCTTCGGCTACTCTAATAGAGCTAGCTTTATGTGTGCCTGCCGTAATTACTGATTTATAAAGCTGATCAACTATCTCAGCTATTTCTGGAGTAGAACCTGATGTTACTTTTAATATATTAGTTACGCGGTGCTCTTTATCACCAGGATTTATACGCTCTGGTGAATAGCCGGCAAAAAAGTCTTTATTAAATATAAGTCCCGATGCGCGTTCTACTACAGGTAAACATGCTTCTTCTGTTGCACCTGGATATACGGTTGACTCATAAATTATTATGTCATCTTTTTTAACCACTTTACCTAGCATTTCACTGGCTTTAATTAGTGGTGTTAAATCGGGTTGTTTATGTGCATCAATAGGAGTCGGTACAGTAACAATATATACATTACAGCTTTCAAGGTCTGACACTGTGTAAGAGAAATTTAACTGTGGAGATTGCTTAAGCTCTTCATCACTTACTTCAAGTGTAGAGTCATGGCCTGCTTGTAATTGTACAATTCGACCTTGATTAATATCGAAACCTATTACCGGAAATTTTTTACCAAACTCAACTGCTAAAGGAAGGCCTACATAACCTAAACCAATTACTGCTATTTTCATATTTTTTAGGTTCATTTCCATACCCCCTTTGTATCAATTAGATACTCACTTTTAATTGCGTGGTTTTTAAATTCTTTATGGTCAACTAGCAGCAAATGTACATCTGCACTTTGTTCTGCTTTTTCTATTGAAGAGAGCTTAAAGCTTGTGATGCTTGCTGGTAATTCTTTTATGTTTGGCTCTACACCTATCACAGTACCCGAATGAATTTCAGCTACCTGCTTTGCTATATTTAATGCTGGGCTTTCGCGTAAATCATCTATATCTGGTTTAAAGGCCAAACCATAACAGGCAACGGTTACATCTTTAGTTGTTTTAGTTGGGTTAGCTTGTAAAAAATCAGCAATTGCTAACTTAACCTTACCAATTACCCACTCAGGCTTAGCATCATTTACTTTACGAGCAGTATGAATCATTTGTGCCTGTTCAGGGGTTTTACTAACAATAAACCAAGGATCTACTGCTATACAATGCCCGCCAACACCTGGGCCTGGTTGTAAAATATTAATACGTGGATGACGGTTAGCTAAGGAGATAAGCTCCCACACGTCTATATCTAATTTATCGCAAATTATTGAAAGCTCATTTGCAAATGCAATTTGAACATCACGACAACTATTTTCAGTTAACTTTGCCATTTCGGCTGTACGCGCATTGGTTATTACACACTCACCTTGCACAAACGTTTTATAAAGCTCAACAGACCGTGCAGAACATTTAGCGGTAATACCACCAATTACACGGTCGTTTTCTACTAATTCACGAACTACATGACCTGGTAATACACGTTCAGGACAATGTGCTACATTTACATCTATGTTTGTATCTGTGTAACTACTTTCAGGTCCCGGAAATGTTAAGTCAGGGCGTGCAGCGGCTAACCACACAGCCATTTGCTCTGTAGCACCAACAGGCGATGTTGATTCTAATATAACTAAGTCACCTTTTTTAAGCACTGGCGCAATAGCTTCACTGGCTTTTTTGATATAACTTAAATCAGGCTCAGGTATTACTGAATCACTTTCTTTATTTAAAGTGCTTTTGAATGGTGTTGGTACGGCTATTAAAAATGCATCAGCAGGTTCAGGTGTCGTCGTCGCTTTTAAATACCCTTCAGTCACTGCAGC
>MDTG01178909.1_pt1 | contig 15676 bp, 20 predicted proteins | sample 811421 | NCBI WGS metagenome assembly MDTG01 (sample SAMN05326645, study PRJNA326480) | marine metagenome | isolation source: seawater | place: Pacific Ocean: South East | collected 2011
AAATATTCTTTTTTCTGATATTTTTCTATCTAAAATAGTTTCACTATTACCTGTTCCTTTAAATTCTTCAAAAATCACTTCGTCCATTCTGCTGCCTGTTTCAATCAAAGCGGTTGAAATAATAGTAAGAGATCCGCCATTTTCAACATTTCTTGCTGCTCCAAAGAATCTTTTAGGTCTTTGCAGTGCATTAGCATCAACACCGCCTGTTAAAACCTTTCCGCTTGATGGAACAACAGTATTATACGCTCTTCCAAGTCTTGTGATAGAATCTAAAAGAATAACAACGTCGTGTTTATATTCAACCAATCTTTTAGCTTTTTCAATAACCATTTCAGCGACCTGCACATGTCTTTGTGCGGGTTCGTCAAATGTTGAACTAATTACCTCTCCTTTCACTGATCGTTTCATATCAGTTACTTCTTCAGGTCTTTCATCTATTAACAAAACTATTAATTTTGTCTCAGGGTTATTAGCAGTAATTGCGTTTGCAATTTTTTGCATAATGATAGTTTTTCCTGTAAATGGTTGGGCTACTATTAGCTGCCTTTGCCCTTTCCCTAAAGGAGCTATAATATCAATAATTCGTTCAGTTAAATCTGGCATAGGCTTTTCTTGTTCTAACTTAAATCTAGACTCTGGGTATAAGGGTGTTAAATCTTCAAAATTTACTCTGTGCTTAACAACGTCGGTATTTGCATCATTTATTTTGTTAATTTTTGTAATTGCAAAATACCTTTCTCCTTGTTTTGGAGCTCTTATTTCACCCTCAACAATATCACCAGTTCTAAGACTGAATTTTTTTATTTGAGAAGGGGAAACATAGATATCATCAGGTCCCGGTAAATAATTTGACTCTGCAGATCTTAAAAAACCAAAACCGTCTTGCATTATTTCTATAACTCCAGATCCAGTTATAATTTCCCCATCTGTTGCTATTTGTTTAAGTATAGCAAACATCAAATCCTGTTTTCTTAATGATGAAGGATTTTCTATTTCAAGTTTATTAGCTTCTTTTAAAAGCTCTTCTGGTTGTTTATTTTTTAAATCTTGTAAATTCATAAATTTTTATATTGGGGTTGGTAGAAAAGGAAAGTTTTTATTACAAAAAATGGCTCTTAATGTCAAAATATATATTTATATTATTATTAGGTAGTGATTGTAGTTGTAAGGTGAATTATATTAATCCCTATCTTTCTTGAATTATTAACAAACATAAATGGATGTATAAAGTTGTTCATAAGTTGATAAAAACAATAAAAAATAAGACAAATCACCAAAACTCAACAAACTAACACTGCGTAAAAAAATAACAACATGTTAATAATTTTTAACAAATATTTAAACACAACATCTGAGCACTTTTTTACCCAAATAGTTTTTTGTTAATTAAAAAAAATAACTTTTAATTATTTCAATAATAAATTCAAAAAAAATTAATTACGTTTATAAGTATGGTTGTTGTAAACATGTTTTCAAACAAGCCATTTATATTAGCCAGTAACAGCGCCTCAAGATACAGGCTATTAAAAAGTGCTGGACTTAGTTTTACTAAACTAAGCCCGCTTTGTGACGAAGAAAAAATTAAAAAAAATTTGATTAGAAAAATAAATAATAAAAAAAGACTCCCAGTGCTTTTAGCAAGAGAAAAAGCCCTAAGTATAAGTCTTAAAAAACCAAACAACCTAGTTGTTGGGTCTGACACTATAATTATTTTTAAAAACACATTAATAAATAAAGCACAAACAATTGATGCAGCCAAAAAAAAACTAAAAAAATTATCTGGAAAAAAACATCAAATTATATCAGGAGTCTCAGTTTGTTTTGAAAACAAAGAGGTTTGGTCTTCTCAACAAACATCAACAATACACATAAAAAAATTAAACCAAAGCCAAATAAACAATTATTTTAAAAAAACCGGAAAAGACATATTGCACTCAGTAGGTTGTTACCAGGTAGAAAAACTAGGGCCATATGTTATAAAATCAATTAAGGGGGACTTCTTTAATGTTTTGGGTTTTCCCCTATTCCCATTTTTATCTTTTTTGTCTAAGATATAAAAAATGAAATATTTTTTTGTTATTGGAAACAAGGCTTCAAAAAGCCTTTCACCATTAATTTTTAACCACTGGTTCAAAAAACACAACATAAAAGCCAAATATTCATTTGTAGAAGCAACAAAAAAAAACTTTGACAAAACAATTATTAAGAAAATTCAAGATAAAAATATACACGGCTTCAATGTAACAATCCCATTCAAAAAAAATATTTTAAAACACCTTAACAACAATAGTGGTCATTCTAAAAAAATAGGTGCAGTAAACTGTGTAACGGTTGGAAAAAAAATAACAGGAACCAACACAGACTGGGAGGGATACCTAAAGTCCATTAAAGATGAAAAAATAAAAAAAAAAGACAGTGTTTTAATTTTAGGCTATGGCGGTGCTTCACAAGCAATATATTATGGTCTTAAGCTCAAAGGATTCAAAAATATAAATGTTTTTAACCGGACTAAAAAACTAATTAAACTCAATGGTGTTAAAAAATATACTAAAAAATACCCTTTAATTAACAATTATCTAGGTGAGGCAAGCCTGATAATAAACACAACACCAACAAACCCCCTTAACAAAAAACAAATTAGTCTTGTAAAAAAAACCACTACAGTTAGCGATATTGTTTATAAGCCAAAAAACACAATATTTCTCAAAAAATTCAAAGAGAACAAAAAGATTTTTGGTATTTCAATGTTAATCGAACAAGCCATACCATGTTTTTACCTTTGGTTTGGTTTTGCACCAAACGCTGATCACAGACTTTTAAAAAAACTTAATAAAAAAATAAAATGACAAAAGTTGTTGCTATTACTGGTGGAATAGGATCAGGCAAAACAACCCTTTCTGAACACCTAAAAAAAACAGGCTTTTTGGTTCATGAATCAGACAAGGTTGTATCAAGTATGTATATTAAGCCAAAAAAATCTTTTATAAGTTTTATTAAAAGTAAAATTTCAAAAAGTGCTGTTGAAAAAGATAAAATTAAAAAACAAGAAATAGTGAATATTATTTTTAACAACAAAGAAGCTAAAACAGAATTAGAAAAATACATTCACAAAGAGATTCAATTATCCAGGTTAAAATTTATACAAAAAAACCTTAAAGCAAAAGAAAAGGTCGTTTTTGTAGATGTCCCACTTCTATTAGAAAATAAACTTGAAAAAAATTTTGATTTAGTGGTTTGTGTTATGTCTACAAAAAAAAACAGAATAAAACGAGTTTTAAAAAATAAAAAATTTACAAAAAAAATTCTAAATAAAATATTTGATGCCCAAACCTCTGATAAAGAAAGAAGGAAGCGCTCACAAATTATAATTTACAACAACAGCACCAAAAAAGACTTTATTTTTAATATCAAAAAAGCTTTAATAGGAATATTAAAATGAGAGAAATTGTAATTGACACAGAGACAACCGGGCTAAGCCACAAGGCTGGAGATAGAATTATTGAGGTTGGTTGTGTGGAGTTGGTTAACCACGTTGCTACTAATAACTTTTTACAATTCTATTGTAAGGTTGATAAAGAAATATCAGAGGGGGCTCAAAGAATTACAGGAATCACTAATAATTTTTTAAGTGATAAAAAATATTTTAGCGATCACTGTGATGAATTCTTAAAATTTATTGGTAGCGACCCACTTGTTATACATAATGCTGATTTTGATGTTGGTTTTATAAACAATGAACTTTCTCTTTTAGGCCTACCCAGTCTCTCAAACACCATAGTTGACACCGTAAGCTTGGCAAGAAGTGTTTTAAATACTCGTGTTGCCAACCTTGATTATTTATGTAGAAGGTTTAAAGTTGACTTATCAGAGAGAGATCTACACGGAGCCCTTTTAGATTCAAGGTTATTAGCAGATGTTTATTTAGAGCTAAAAGGTGGAAAACAGTTTTCGATGAATCTTTCAAAAAAAAACCAAGAAGAAACTAAAAAAGAAAATGCCAAAGCGAGGGGGCCAAAATATATAATTAAATTTGATGCATCAGACGAAGATACAGCACTACACAAAGAAATGCTTAGTGAAATAAAACAACCAATTTGGAAAAAATATAACTATTAAAATACAAAAAAGTAATTATATATTCAGATATGCTTTATGGAGACCTTCAATTCTTTGACATTATTATTTTTGCTGTAATTGCGGTTTTTATAATATACCGCCTTAGAAGCGTTCTTGGTAAAAGAACAGGTTTTCAAAAACAAAACAACGATCAGCGCTTTGAAACAAAGGGGCCCACTAAACAAAAAGTACAAATTCCTCAGCTTAAAGAAAGTGAAAAAAAGTTTGAGAACATATATACAAAAAACACAACCTTTGACCATAAGTCCTTTTTAGAGGGTGCAAAAAAAGCTTTTGAAATTATTATTACAGCCTTTAATAAGGGTGACAAAGCCACCCTTAAAAGCCTTGTTTCAAAAGACGTATATAATGCTTTTGAAAACGCAATAAATAATGGTTCTAACAACCCCAATTCTCAATTTTATTCTTTAGTTGTTGAGGGTATAGAGGATGCCAAGGTTGAAAACGGAAAAATAATCATAGCTGTTAATTTTATAAGTGAGCAAATCTTAAGTGATAATGAAAAAGATATTATAAAGAACAAAGACACATGGGTTTTTGAAAAGCCTGAGAACTCAAATGGGCCAGCTTGGACGCTTATATCTACATAGACAACTTGAGTTATCAAAATTTAAAAAAAAGAATAAAAATAAATGAAGGCTTTTCAACCAAACCATACAAAGATCAACTAGGCCACATAACCATTGGTTACGGTCATTTAGTTTTGTCTAACGAAAAAAAGCTTTTAGCAAAAAAAGTTAAAAAAAAAGAGTTAGAGAACTTGTTTCAAGAAGATTTTAAAAAGGCTTTAAAAAATTTTAACACCCACTTAAAGGTTTTTTCTTCTAACAAAAAAGAAGCAGAGCTATTAATAGAAATGGTTTTTCAAATAGGAATAAAAGGAGTGTTGAAATTTAAAAATCTATTGAGTTATATGAAAAACAAAAAGACACACCTAGTTTGTTTTGAAATGATGGACAGTCTTTGGTATAAACAAACCCCAAACAGAGTTAAAAAACTAATAAATGTATTTTTAAAAAATGAATGATGATGATGTTTTTTTAAAACAAATGAAAGGTGTAAAACCTATAAAAAAAAATTATAAAATACAAAAAGAAGATTCAAAAACAAACTATAAAGTTATAAAAAAAAACAAACCAAATCAAAATAATCCATTGCTTTCAAACGTTAGTAGACCGATCAAAAATTCTGAATTTAATATAGAAAAAGTCAGCTTAAAAAAAGGTATTAAAAAAGGGTCTTTTAAAATTGATAAAAAAATAGACTTTCATGGTAAAAATCTCATAGAGTCAGAGGAAATGTTTATGAACACGATTTTAAGTTGTTATAATGGTGGATATAGGTGTTTGTTATTTGTAACTGGCAAAGGTCTTTTTAAATCTAAAAGTTTTGGAAACGAAGAACAACCAAGGCTTTATCACAGCGTTATAAGATCTGCTTTTGTAAATTGGGCAAAATCAAACAAACTATCTAAATACATCCTGTCTTTTGAACAAGCCTCTCGAGAACATGGCGGTGATGGAGCTTTTTATGTTTATCTTAGAAAGAAAAAAAACTAAATTTTTTCTAACCTAAAAACTCTTCCATCAAAATATATGTTTATTCTAAAAGGCAAGAGTTCTTTGTTTTCATTTTCAAAAATTATTTTCTCAAACTTATTTCGTTTGTGGTCAGCCCACAAATTTGAATAATTTGAAATCTCAACAATAGTTTGTTTGGTTTTATTGTCAAAGAACGCATTCATAGTGTATGTTCTTCTTCCATCAACAATTAATGAATTTTTTTCACCTAATAAAATTTGCAAAAAAGAGCTTAGGGGGTCTTTGGTTTGCTCAATGTTAAAAATATTTATTCTCAATCGCTCTTTTTCAACAGGTTTTTGAACTAATGAAATTAGTTTTTCATTTTCAAAAATTAAATCCATATTTTTGATTGTTTTTTTTGTTATCCATAAATGTCTATATTTAATTGGATTTAGTTTTTTGTTTTGAACAACACCTTCAGAATAATATTCACCCCTAAATTTATATAATCCTGACAACAAACCCTGACTTTCAAGCACTATCTCATTTAAGTAATGTGAATCATTAATTTTTACTTTCCACTCTAAGATCCCAATTTTGATACCAGACACCTTTATTGTATAATTTATATTACTTTCACTTCCAAAAACCGGATTACAAAGAACAAAAAAACAAAAAACTAAACTATTTAAAGTTAACTTCATACAACATAAGTGGTTTTGAATTAAAGAGGACATCAAACTTCCTTTTTAAATCCCCTCGGTGTTTTTTTGACAAATAAGAGACATCATCTAAATCACCTATAATAAAAAAACTATCTTTTCGGGCATTGCTTAAAGGAGAGCTCATTTGAAAATGGTTTGTTATGGGTGTGTTAACTTTATAAGGCATAAAAATCTTGTTTGGTTTATTACGCATTTGGTAAGAAACATTAGAAAATATAATTCGATCAGAAACCACGAGGTCTTTTTCACCTATTATTTCTAACAACTCAGAGGCAAAAACACCAACACCCGATATTCGATGAAAGATTTTGTTATTTGATGAAATTAAAATAGAGCCAAATAAAAAAACAGCAATAAAATAATTAATTACAAAATTTATTTTTATAAGATTTGTTTTTTTATAACTAACCAACCTAAAGAATAAAATAAAAACCGAAATTAAAGCTGGAGCCGCCCAATTTGCATTTGCCCTAACTAGTAAACCTTCTATTAAAACAACAAACAAAATAGGCAAAGAGAAGGCTAATAAAAACTTATTTTCAAAATCTAAGCTAAAGCGCTTAATATAAAAAACAAAAGAGAAAAAAAGAAATGGACCAACCATTAAGATTTGTGCTCCTAAAAACTTTATAGGCTCATAAAGGTTTGGGTTTATGTTTTGTAAATTTGCATTGTCTGAGGTGTGAGAAAGTGTTAACCAGTCATTCGAGAGGTTCCACCAAATATTTGGAGATAACACCAAAAGAAAAGACAATAAAAAAACCATACTTCCAAGCGGGTTGTTTTTAAACATAAAAAATGTTTTTTTATCAATAATTACTAATAGCAATAAACTTAATATAAAATAAACAGCCGCATATTTGGCAAGAAAAGCTATGCCCAAAAACAAACCCAACAAAAAAAAATTATAAACAGAATTATTTTTTCTGTTATTTAAAAGAATAACCATCGATAATGTCCAAAATAGAAGAAGCAATAAATCTGTAGAAATTACAAAAGAAGATAAGCTGGCAGCAGGTAAAACCAGAAAACTAATTGCACACAACCAAGAGCTATTTTTAGAAAACGATAAAGAAGAGCAAAACTTATAAATTGTAAGAAAGATAAAAAAATAAATAATAATTGGGAATGTCTTTAATGAGAAAAAAGAATCACCAAACAAACTTGTGTATCCATATAAAAACCATGCCAGCAGAGGTGGTTTTGAATAATATCCAAGATTAGGGGCTTGGGACCACAGCCAATACTGAGCCTCATCACCATATAAACTAAAGTTTGTAAAATAAATTGCTATTATTTTAAGCATAATAAGTGCCAATAATGAAATAGAAAGGAGCTTATTTGTCATAATTTTTTTTAAACAAAATAAAAGAGATCAACAAAGTAACGGTCACTATTATTTGAGCAAAAATAATATCACTAAAAAAATGACCACCCTCAGAAATTCTAATTAGTCCTAAAACAGAACCAGAAAACAAACTAATATAAAAAAACCAAATATTTTTTGTTAAAAAAAACAACACTATTAGCAAAAAACCAACTGACGCATCCCCAGATACAAAAGAGCAATTAGATTTGCAAAAATTCATTGGTGTAAACCATGCGGTAAACAAAAAATCACCTTCAAAAAAAGCCAGATCATTTGGTCTAGACCTCCCCCACAAATCCTTTAAAAGAAAATTCACAACAAAAAGAATAGTTAGAGCTGAAGCAAACCATATAAAAGCTATTTCCTTGATATGAAAAACGCTATTAAAAAATATTTTTTTTACAATGTAAAGCCTAGAAAATATTGTTAAAAACAAAACATATACCAATAAAAAAGGAAGATAAATTTTTCTAAAGAAAACAGTTATATAGTTTGTTTTTTGTAAATAAAATTGTTTATCACCAAGATAAAAAATATTACTTATAGCAACGTCAATTAATGGTGATACCGAAACGAAAATACCAAGTACAAAAAAAACAACCAAACTATTATAAAAAACATCATTATTAGGAAATTTTATTTTTTCAATATTTCCTAAATCAAATTTATTAAAAAAATTTTTTAATGTTTTTAAAATTTTATAAGTTATGATTGCTACAATTAATCCAGCAAAAATATCTGTGACAAAATGAGCCCCAACTAATACTCTGCTTACAGCAACTAACAAACCGGAGATATAAAAAAAATATTTTAATTTTGGAAACAAAACTCCTAAAATTATAACAACACAAAATATAGTTGAAGAATGACCAGAGGGAAATGAGTGATACTGTGGATTTATTGTAAAAAATTCTAAATTAAGATTATTTTGAAAGTCAGTATAGTTTGGGCGCGCCCTACCAAATATGATTTTTAGTATCTGTGTAAGTAATGATGTTAGCAAAAGATAAAATAGTGAAAATTTTGCACTATCTAAAATTTTTTTTCTTGCATTGGTTGTAAAAATATTAAATTTTTTTAATATTGGTAACACAAAAAAAACAAAGACAATAATAAAGTAATACCAAACAGAACTTCCTAAATTAGTTATTTGTTCAAAAATATTTTTCAAAATTACACGCTCTGTGTTTATATCAATTAGTACTGGCCAAAAACCTACAGGGCCTGGAACAAGTTTGCTTTCTACAAAATGAAATTGTTCTTTTTCATGAATAACCACAGAGTGAGTTTCAAGTTGTATAAAGTCATATAAATGGCTGTAAATAAAAAAATCAATATTAATTGGAGCTATCAACATAGCGACAATAAATAGGAACAAAAACAATTCTATTCTTAAATTTTTTATCACACTTAATTCGTTAAGTAAGGAATTGTATAAAATCAATAACTAAAGTATAAATTTAGATAGGTCTTGGCTTTTTATTAAATCAACAAGATTTTTTTCAACAAACTCTTTGTTTATAACCACTTTAGTTGGTCCAATATCTGACGCATTAAAACTTACTTCTTCTAAAAGCTTTTCCATAATCGTGTGTAAGCGTCTTGCACCAATATTTTCAACATTTTGGTTTATTTCTGTAGCAAGGGATGCAATTGAGTCAATTCCGTCTTCTTCAAACTTTAAATCAACCTTTTCAGTTCCAAGAAGCCCTACATATTGTTTGATAAGGCTGTTTTGGGTTTCTGTAAGAATAAGCTTAAAATCATTCTTAGATAGACTTTCAAGTTCAACACGTATTGGTAATCTTCCTTGAAGTTCCGGTAGCATATCTGAAGGTTTAGACAGGTGAAATGCTCCTGATGCGATGAACAGCACATAATCTGTTTTTACAACACCATGTTTTGTTGAAACTGCTGTCCCCTCAATAAGGGGAAGAAGGTCTCTTTGCACGCCCTCCCTTGAAACATCTGCACCACTTCTTTCACTTCTAGAAGTTATTTTGTCAATTTCATCTATAAAAACTATCCCATTCTGCTCAACATCTTCTAAAGCCCTAGAGTTTATTTTGTCTTGATCTAATAACTTTTCTGTTTCTTCCTGTAAAAGGTAAGCGTGTGATTCTTTTACAGTCATCTTTTTCATTTTTTGTTGTTTTCCAAAATTTTTTCCAAACACATCACCAAGGTTTATCATTCCCATTTGAGAACCAGGCATTCCTGGAATATCCATAGTAGGTAAGTTTATTGATGAATTAGCCGCCACAGGTAACTCAACCTCTTTTTCATTTAATTCACCGCTTCTTAATTTTTGTCTAAAATTTTCTCTAGTGGATTCGCTTGATGTTTTTGCGACCAATATGTCTAATATTTTTTCTTCAGCGTTTTTTTCAGCCTTAGCTTTAACTTCTTTACCCATTTTTTCTTTAGTATTATTAATGCTTATTTCAACCAAGTCTCTTATGATTTGTTCAACATCTCTTCCCACATAACCAACCTCAGTAAATTTTGTTGCCTCAACTTTTACAAAAGGCGCATCTGCTAGTTTTGCAAGACGACGAGAAATCTCAGTTTTACCACAACCTGTTGGACCAACCATTAAAATGTTTTTTGGAACTATTTCATCTTTTAGGTCTTTGTCTAATTGTTTTCTTCTCCACCTATTTCTTAGAGCAACAGACACAGCTCTCTTTGCATTTTTTTGACCAATAATAAACTTATCTAATTCAGAAACTGTTTCTCTTGGACTAAAACTTGACTCCATTATAACTCTATTGTTTCAAAAACAATATTGTGGTTGGTATAAATACAGATATCTGCAGCAATGTTTAATGACTCAACGGCTATATCTTTTGCATTCAGTGTGGTATTTTTTATGAGTGCTTTTGCAGCACTATTCGCATATGGCCCGCCTGATCCAATTGCTAAAATTCCATCATCAGACTCAATTACATCTCCCGTTCCTGATAAAAGAAGGCTGACATCTTTATTTGCCACAATCATCATTGCTTCAAGCCTTCTTAAATATCTATCAGTTCTCCAATCTTTAGCTAGTTCAACACAAGCCCTTTTTAGCTGGTTTTTATACTGATCAAGTTTTGATTCTAACCTTTCAAACAGAGCAAAAGCATCAGCTGTAGAGCCCGCAAAACCAGATATCACTGAATTGTCTTGCCCTAACCTTCTTATTTTTTTAACATTAGATTTCATAACAGTGTTACCAAAACTTGCCTGACCATCTCCAGCGATAACTACCAGATTATCTTTTCTAATGCCTATAATTGTTGTGGATTTTATCATTTTTTATAATTCCTAGATTAAAATGGCTACTTAATTCTTTTAATCAAGTGATTTGGCTAGAATATTTTATATATCACTGATATTAGGCGCTTTTATGAGATCTGCAATAATTAACAGAAAAACTAAAGAAACAGAAATTCTTTGTGAAATAAACATTGATGGCACAGGTAAGAATGAAATTTCAACAGGAATAGGTTTTTTTGACCACATGCTTGAAATTTTTTCTCATCATAGCCTTATAGACATAAAACTAAAAGCTAAAGGAGATACCCATGTTGATCTTCACCACACGGTTGAGGATACTGCGTATGTTCTTTCTCAAGCTATTAAAAAGTCCATTGGAGAAAAAAGAGGTATTAACAGATATGGTTTTTTTTATATCACAATGGATGAAAGTTTGTCTCGCACAGTTATAGATTTTTCAGGCAGACCAGAGTTAGTGTGGAAAGTAAACCTAGGTTTAAAAAAAATTGGTGAAATGGACACAGAGCTTTTTCAAGAGTTCTTTAAAGCATTTACAAACGAATCAAAATGTAATTTACACATAGAAAACTTTTATGGAGACAACAATCATCATATAATAGAGTCGTGTTTTAAATCATTTGCAAGAAGTGTAAGAAACGCACTTGCAGTTGATGAAAGAATTAAAAACATAATACCCTCTTCAAAAGGCATACTATAAAAATAATGAAAAAAAACATAACCATAATAGACTATGGTTCTGGAAATATTTTATCAGCAAAACAATCTTTTGCTAGGGTTATAAAAAATCATCAATTAGATGCTGAGGTTTGCATTTCTGGAAATCCTAAAAAAATAAAAAATTCTTCACATATAGTGCTTCCTGGCCAAGGAGCTTTTGAAACGTGTATAAACGGCCTTAAAAAAATCCCAGGAATGCTTGAAGAGCTTAATAATTTTGCTATTAAAGAAAAAAAACCTTTTTTTGGCATTTGTGTTGGAATGCAATTACTTGCAAACAATAGTTTGGAAAATGGAAACCACGAGGGGTTGGCCTGGATAGAGGGAACGATAGAAAAACTTCCTTCTGATAAACTAAAAATGCCTCATATGGGTTGGAATTCAATAACAGTTTTAAATAAAAAACTTAAAATTAATCCAAAAGAGACAGATTATTATTTTGTTCACAGTTACTATTTTAACTGCCAAAACAAAGAAAATATTCTTGCTGAAACTAATTATGGGATAGATTTTCCTTCTATTGTTAGTAAAGAAAATATATATGGCCTTCAGTTCCACCCTGAAAAAAGCTCTGATCAAGGTTTGGATATAATAAGAAGTTTTATTGAATTATGAACACTTTAGTCAAAGAAAATATGAACATAGCCGTTGAAAACTTAAGTGAAATATCTGAAACTGATCTAGCTGATCTTTGTAACATTACTGAACAAGCAATTAAAGCAGGCGGCGGCTTTGGTTGGTTAAGAATTCCGACTATAGAAACCTTAAAAAAATATTGGAATGGTTTGGTTTTGATTAAGTCAAATATTTTAATTGTTGGTAGATTAAACGGTTCTATAGCTGGTGCTTCTCAAATTTCTTTTAACCCCCCAAACAACGAAGCTCAAAAAAATATTGCTAATATACAATCTCATTTTGTGGCCCCCTGGGCAAGAGGATATGGTTTAGCCAAGGCAATGATTGATGAGGCTGTTAAGATTTCAAAAGAAAATAATAAAAAAAGTATTCAACTAGATATCAGAGAAACCCAATCTGCAGCAATTAAACTTTTTGAAAATAAAGGTTTTTCTAAATGGGGCGAAAACCCCTCATATGCCTTTATTAACGGAACAAGAATAAAGGGTTATTATTACTATAAAGATTTATAGTGAAAATTTTTCCAGCAATTGACCTTAAGGGAAACAAGTGTGTTAGGCTTAGTAAAGGAGAAGATAGTACGAGTGTAGTTTTTAACTCAAATCCTGTTGAGCAGGCTAAATATTTTGAAGACCAAGGCTGTGAAAGATTACATCTTGTCGATTTAGACTCAGCTTTTGGAAGAAATAACATCAACAACGAAACTATAAAAAAAATAAGAGGTGCTATTTCCATACCAATTCAAATTGGAGGAGGTATAAGGTCAGAGGCAATTGCTAAAAACTATTTTGAGTTAGGCGCAGACTATTTAATTATAGGATCTTTTGCTATTAGTAACACTGAAGAGGTTAAAAGACTATCAAATAATTATGCACAAAAAATTTATGTTGCTCTTGATATTTTAAATAATAAAATAATGATTAAGGGCTGGGTTGAGGAGAGTAATTTTACACCGACAAAACTTTTTGAAACATACGAGGACTCAGACATTAGGGGGTATGTTCTAACCGATATTGAAAAAGACGGTATGTTATTAGGCTTAAACCATGAAATGATTTTACAAAACATCTCTAAAACTAGTAAAAAACTTATTGTTGGAGGAGGGTTGAAAAACAATTATGATCTAGAAAAACTAAGAACAATAGAATATGATAATCTTGAGGCAGTAATAGCCGGGAAGTCTTTTTATGTTGGAAATATTAATCTAATAGAAGCTCAAAAAATATTAAACGGAAATGCTTAAAACAAGAATTATACCTTGTCTTGATGTTAAGGACGGCAGAGTCGTAAAGGGAATAAATTTTTTAGATTTAGTAGATGCCGGAAATCCAGTTGAACAGGCTAAGTTTTATTCTGAAAATGGGGCTGATGAGATTTGTTTTTTAGATATAAGCGCATCATTAGAAAATAGAGACACCATAATAAATATTGTTGAAAAAACAGCGGAAGAGGTATTCATACCCCTTACTGTTGGTGGGGGTATAAGATCAATTGATAACATACATAGTCTATTAAAAGCAGGTGCAGATAAAGTTTCTATTAATTCTGCTGCAATAAAAAATCCAGAGATCATTAAAAGCTCTTCAAAATATTTTGGAAGTCAATGTATAGTAGTTGCTGTTGATGTTAAAAAAATTGAAAATCGCTGGCTAGTATATTCGCATGGCGGAACACAAAACACAGGTATAGATGCAGTTAATTGGCTCAAAAAGGTTGAAGATATGGGAGCTGGTGAAATTTTATTAACCTCAATGGACAAAGATGGTACTAAAACAGGTTTTGATTTAGAGATTTTGTCTATTGCCAATCAAACCTTAAATATTCCAGTAATAGCAAGTGGAGGGGTTGGATTGATTGAACACTTTTATGACGGAGTTATTAAAGGTAGGGCTGACGCTTTACTTGCTGCATCTGTCTTTCATTTTAATGAATTTAGTATAATGGATGTTAAAAATTATCTTAAAGAAAAAAACATAGAAGTTAGAATTTAGATGAACGATCCATTTTTAGATTTACTATCAACTATTGAGAGTCGAAAAAAATCAAAGTTAAAAAAATCTTATACCTCACAACTTTTAAAAGAAGGTGAAAAGAAAATAGCGCAAAAATTTGGTGAAGAATGCGCTGAGCTTATCATTGACTATCTTAAAGGAACAAAAAAAAGAACTATCGAAGAAGCAGTAGACGTTATTTATCATCTATTTGTGTTATTAAGTTCAAAAAAAATAAATTACGAAGATATAAAAAAAGAACTTGCCAAAAGAAAAAATGTACGACGAAAATAATATATTTGCAAAAATTATCAAAGGAGAGATACCTTGTGATAAGGTTTATGAAGATGAAAAAGTACTATTCTTTAAAGATATAAATCCTGCTGCAAAAATACATGTATTAGGAGTGCCCAAAACTTTTAGTAAGGATTTTTCTGATTTTGTTTCAAATACTGATTTACAGACCGTATCAGATTTTTTTAAAAAAACAGATATGGTAATTAACAAGTTAGGAATTAAAGAAGGTGGCTACAAAATAATAACTAACTCAGGTATTGATGGTGGACAAGAAGTGCCTCATTTTCATATTCATATTTTGGGGGGAGAAAAAATTAATTTTCAGAAATTATAACTATTCTTTAATTATTACGTAGTTTATTATTTCTGTTACACCCTTTACAGTTTTTGCTACATCAATCAATTCATCTAACTGATCTGGTGTTTTGGTTATGCCCGCAATATAAACCTTACCTTGAATTGTTTCAAAATTATAAGCAATAGACCTCAATCCAAGCGTTTTTGCTGCTAAACCTCTTACTTGGGTAGTTATCCATACATCTTGAGCATATTCTTTAAGAGAGGATCTGTTTCCTATTTGAATTTCATTAACAACCTCCTTAACTCCTTCAACTTCCCAAACCCTTCTAACAGCATCAATTCTTATTTCTTGATTATCTACAAGGCCTGTTAATAATACACGTCCCTCTAAAACAGTTGTATTTATATCAATAAACAAATTATCACTTGAGTTTATAAATTTTGCGGCAATATTTACCTTAATTGTTGCATCATCAACTACCACACCTATTGTTCTATCTCCTTCAGCTACAACCATACCTGTTGCACCGCCTGAGGCTAAAATACCTGCTGGAGAACATCCATAAAAATTAGCTGATAAGAATATTATTAATAGAGTTAATGTTTTATTTATCATTTTTTATCTCAATGCTCTTTTTATATATTTCTTTTTTTCCAATATTTCCAATTTTATGTACTATTTCGACGGTGTCGGTC
>MDTG01191970.1_pt1 | contig 15676 bp, 15 predicted proteins | sample 811421 | NCBI WGS metagenome assembly MDTG01 (sample SAMN05326645, study PRJNA326480) | marine metagenome | isolation source: seawater | place: Pacific Ocean: South East | collected 2011
AAGAAACATACGGCTCCACAATTGTCGTCACCATCGACTCGGACGGCACCACCACCGCGATGCGCGTCTCTCGCGGCTTCGTCGAGCCCGACGAACTGTGCCGCAAAGACGAGGACGCGAACGACGCGCTCGGGGACCGAGAAGAAGAGACGGATATCTTCTTCGGCGACGACGAGGCGAACAAGCAAGGACACGGTGGTGGTGCAAAAATGCCCGCGGGGGCTTTAGATTTTAGCAGTAGCGACGACGACATACACGACCTCGACGAAGAAGAAGAAGAGGTCGAGTGAGCTTTTTCCTGTGTTGTCAAAGACATCATCATTGTAAAAAAAGTAAAGGGAAAAAGCCCATTGTGTGTCCTCACAAAAAAATCGCCCTCGCAGCGCGTTTTTACAGATCTACTCCACGCATAAAAATGGGTGCCGACGACGTTGTCACGAGAGAATACACCATTAACTTGGGCAAAGCGACCCACGGAGTGACGTTTAAGAAGAGAGCTCCGCGCGCGGTGAAAGCGGTACGTGCGCTTCGGGTCGATTTCCGAGCGCGATTTCGCTCGAAAATCTCCTCGAAAATCTCCTCCTCGGGGAAGAGAAAAGATTCATTTTTTGTGGGGTCGCGAACGGGAAGTGGCGCGTTGGACGCGCGAAACGCGCGCGACGTGCATTTCTGCGAGCGATGCGCGCGTTTTTCGATGGCGTCGTCGCGATCGTGCCGCGCTTTTCCGCTGGTCGGAGCGATGTGAGAATCGATGATGTCTTCGGGAAAGACCCCAATTTTTAGCACCTTTTTTTTTGTCCTCGGAAAAACTCACCCAAATGTGTTCTTCTCTTTCTTTATCGTCTTTGACGACAACGACAGATCAAAACCTTCGCTCAAAAGATGATGAAAACGTCCGACGTCCGCGTGGACGTGAAATTGAACAAAGCCGTGTGGTCTAAAGGCATTCGCAACGTCCCGAAGCGCATCAGAGTGCAAATCTCTCGACGAAGAAACGACAACGAAGACGCGGACGAGGAGATGTACTCGTACGTCACGGTTGTCGACGACGTGCTCAAGGGTGACTTTAAAGGGTTGGGGACGAAAGTGATCACTGAATAAGAGTAAGAGTAGATAGATGTGAATTACCTTTTAGCTTAGCAGAAATGTTGCAACACCAACTGATACGACCTCGTAGTAGCGAAACGTAGTAGCCTTTTTTTTCGTTTTCTATGTGGTTCTTCTTTCCTCTAAAAGTGTCCACACAATAATACGAGAGAGATATAATCCAACCGAATTGAGTGCACGAAGGCGACCTGACGACGTTCGAGAGCGGTTGGACGCTTTTCTGTCGGTCGTCATGGCGGTCACGCCAAAGGCAAACCTCAAGCCGGCGTCGTTTTTCTCCACCGGTGGTCCCTCTCGCCCTCAATATCGGGGAAAATACAAGCACGTTTTGATTCTGACGTTTGCATCCATCGTCGTCCTTCTTTGCGCTCTGAAAGCGACCGGGAACGCGAAGATATTGAAAGTACGCATTCGAGTGGGTTCACCTACCGCGAAGAAGAAGATAAAGGAAACGTCGCTGCTGAAAGAGAAAGCGCACGGAGTTCTGGATGAAGTGAAGCATTCGTTCGATCACGTGTTCCACACGACGTTTGGGGAAGACGAGGAAGAAGAAGGGACCGGTGAAGAGAGCGGCGAACACACGGCGGAGACGGTGATTGCACACGATTTGCCACAGTCGACGATGGAAGCGCATTTAGAGACGGAGGAGGAGAGGAGGAGTAGTGATGATAAAAGTAGTAGTAATGGTGCGGAGTCAAATGCGCTACAACATCAATCTTCCGATCCGGCGGGGGCGACGTCGACGACGGCAACGGCAAAACCACATCTCGCTCGAGGATGGCTGGTTTCGAAACTTCCGTTCGATGTGGACCAACCTGGGAGCGAGAGGACGGCATTAGAGGCGAATTTTAACGGGTCGGTTCCTATGTTAACGTACAGAGGGCTATTTAAGTACGATCCGACACCACGAGCAGACGGGATGAATTACTATAGAAGAGTGTACGCGGTGACGCAAGTTGGGATGGCGGAGGACTTACCGAATTGGAAGAGCATTGGAGAGGTAGATATGGAAGCGACGGCAAATAGTAGAAAACGAAGGAGATTGTTGAGACATAGGAATAGCGGGGGGAGAGAAGGTGCGGCGAATGCGGATGGGGAAGCGTTGGCAGCTGAAGCCGAGACGGTGATTGATGAAAGCGACGACGTCGGGTTAGGCGTGGGGTCGTCCGGGGTTGGCAGTGATAGTAGTACTAGCGATGACGTACAACAACAACAACAACAACAACAACAACAACAACAAATGAAGAATGAAATTGAAACCGCGTTGCGTTCAAAACCGCCCGGAACGCGTGGTTTAACCTTTCGCATCACTAAAAATCTCTACGACGCATTGCCACCTCGCGATCCGTCCTGGCGGTATAAAACGTGTGCAGTTGTCGGTAACGGCGGGTCTTTGCTCACCACTAGACATGGTAAAGATATAGATGCGCACGATGCGGTTCTGCGTATGAACAACGCCCCAGTCGGCGGTCGATTCACTGATTTCGTCGGCTCGAAGACGACGTTTAACATGATCAATTTCCATTGGGCGCGAGAAATTACGCAAAAAGTGCCGGTTGTAGAAACCGATGCGTTTTTAGTCATGTACGAATCCGTGTTACACACGTTGAGAAATCAATTGTATCCGAAGCTCCTTCGCATGCAAGCACAAAGACAACTCCCAGTCATCCCGGTGTTGACTTCACCAGATTTCACTGTCAAGGGCTACGGCATTTGGTTGCAACTGAAAGACGTCCTCGAACAACGTCGCGCAGCCGAACGCCGTGAAAAGAACGCAAAGTTAATCAAAGAAGGTAAAGCCGTCGAACAGCTTAAACACCCAGGCGCATATAAGCGCAAACCGATGTCTGGTTTCTTTGCCATGTTGTTCATGCTCAACCTGTGCGACTCGGTGGACATGTACGGGTTCTCAAATTGGCGTCCTAGTCGAAGTAAGATTCCGTATCACTACTTCGATAAAGTCAAAGGGACGACGGCCGTGCACTCGTTCGATTTATCCATGGAAGTGTTCATGGAAATCGCCAAGGCGCACGACGTGAATATGATTGATTCTGAAGGGAAGAGTACGAAATTGAAATAATAATTGCGCTTCATTTGTTAGTAATATTACACACATAGAATTACATAGTAGACGATTAAGACCACAAGGAAAACAACAACGCGATCATCCTAAAGAAACGTGTACTTGCAAATCTTCACGACCATTTCGCCTTCGTCCCTTTGAAACGGATTGCGAACTGCTAACAGCGTGTCCTCTTTCTCAACGTCGCTCACGCCGATTTTCTCTTGCATTATATTGAGAAACTTCTCGTGGTTTTGCGGGAATCGAGACGGTGGGTCAGCGAGAAGAAACGTAAATGGTGACGACAAATACGTATTGTTCACACCTTTTCCCTCCTGTCGTTGTCTTCTTGAAAAGGCTTCGAACACAATCGATGCCACGGCTTCAACGGCTTCCTCGCAATACAAACAATCGCATGCGATGACGACGTCGTACGCAAAGTCATCTTCTTCTTTCAGATATTCGTCCAACTTGAACCAATTCATAATTCTTGCCTCGACGCAATTACACTCACTACTTCTATTGCTATAGACTATATCATCTAACAAACTGGCGTCCATCTGCGTCAACCCTTCTACGACTCTCGCATCCTCGTCCAGAGCTCTCGCTACCGAAGCAAAACCATTCGCTATCGCACTCGCTATCGCGCAATAACACGCGAATGGCTCTCTGTCCGTCATCGTCACTTTCTTGGCTCCTTCCATGGCGCATAAAACGCCCGTTAAACCAACTCCGCAACCCAATTCCAAAACCCGCTTCCCTCGCACCAAGGAGCCGCCGCCGCCAGCCGATGATGAAACCAAGTATTCATTCAAAGCAATCCCACCGTGCCAGACATCCGCCCAGTGTGGGTCCTCGTCCGGTTTTCCCAACATGGAGAATATATTCGCGACAGTTTCTTCCGACTCTGGGAGGATGATTGACAATTCAATTCGGTCTTCACCTTTGTCTTTATCCAATAAATCTGTCGCTTCATCTTCGGCAGTTTCGCGTTCTGTTCTTCTTTTTCTTCCCTTCTTACCGAACGAAATCGACGCTCGATACAAATCCAAGGGATAATGGTCCGAGCATGAATGTTTCAACGTTAAATTGGTTGGTTCGTATTCGCCTGGAGTGGACCGATGGCGAAGATACGGTTGTCCTGAATTGGAAATGGAAACACATTTGAGCTCCAAAAATCCTTTGGTTTTGATGCGACGATAAAGAGATGGACGAGGATGAAAGCGTGGAGTGGAATGGAGCATCTCTCTTTCGCGCGCGTGCTACGTTTAGCGATGCATGGATTCGTAACTATGCGTCAAAGTAATGGTATAAATAAATAAGTCAGTACTCCTTCTCTCGGTAGAGAGCATTCTCTTGACTTGAGCTCGATTTTTATAAAGTTTTCACCTTCCCAAAGACCTCTCTCTGCGTGTGCGCTCGCTACAGCGGGTGATCGTGATGATGATGCGGGACATGATGCGGGTGATGATGCGTCACCGCTCGTTCCGGGGCTTCCGTGGGGCACCCGTTTTCGACGGCGTACTCGTAAATATCGCGGTGTCCGTGTTCCATAGCCATCTTGCACGTCCGGTAATCCCAGTTTACGCCTTCGCTTCGTAAAAATAGCAGGCACTGTAACCTCCCAAACTCTGCTGCTTCACTCATAGTCGACTCGTTCGCCATGCATCCGTTCGCCATCGCCCACTTTAACATTTCTAAGTGTCCACTTTGACACGCGCCTCTTGTCGTTCCGGCGTCCCACGGACACCCTCCCTGCCTGCACCATTTCAACATCTCAAAATTACCTTCCCTTGCAGCTGCGCTCGTCGTATGGGAATCCCAGGGCACGTTCTTTTCTCTTAAAAACTTCAAAACCTCCCAGTGTCCATTCTCCGCCGCTTCCGCGCAGGTTTGTTCGTCCATTGGACATTTTTCATCGAATAAGTATTTCAACGTCTTCATGTTCCCTTTACTCGCGGCTTCCCAGGATGTCGTAGAATCCCATCGGCACTGTTTTATCTCTCTTACCCATTTTAACAACTCTAAATCGTTCGTCTCGCACACCAAGGAACAAAACTCCTCTTCATCTCGCGTCCATCGATTCCACGCCCACTCGAGCGTTTCTTTCGACGAAAACTCTCCCACTGCGTCGCGCGTAAAAAGAAGGTATCAAAGGTCAGTCAGATCAATTATCATCGATCAAGAGCGCTCGAATTTCTTCTTCGTAACTACTTCTTCGTCCGGGATCGAAGACACGAACTCTCCGCGTGGTAGACTAAAGTACGTTCCGAATTGAATGCAGAATCGATTGACGTGCGATGCACGCGCGCCTGCGCAGAAAAACAAGAACAAGAAGAACAAGAAGCACCACCACTGCTTTTCATTCGTTCGTACCATCAAACCTCACGGGAACCGTTACGACGTTCTTACTCCTTCTCAGCGCGAGCCTGCTCTCCGAGTTCGCCTGCCCTAAAAACTTCAGATCTGACCCGTTCAGTTTCTCGACTATGTGCATTTGAAAAATGTCGTCGTGGTCGGTGATCAGTTGCCACAAGATGTTCTGTTCGTTCAAGCAGACGCAACAAAAACCTCTGCGTTCCAATTCCGGTGGCGAGAGGTGATGCAGCGTGTTTTTTATGTGATTGAATTCATCGCGCGGGAGCTGCTGCCGACCGCAAAACCGGCACGCGTTCGACGGGTCCTCCTCCGGCGAAGACATGTCTCCGTTCCGTTTTACTCTTCTCTCCGCGTTTTGTGCTGCCCGTTTGTTTCGATGTCAGAGAGAGAGAGAGCGTTGAATGGAATGAAGATAAAACTTTTTGAGAGGTTTTTCCCCTCAAAAGTGTTTCCAATCCAATTCTCGACTCACAAACGCACAACAGTCCCGGGACGACGACGACGCCATGGGAGGACCAAACGAACGAAAAATGAAGAAATGTGCGGTCGCGTGAACGCTCGCGTCTCCCCTACCGACGTGCGCGCCGCGTTCGATTCGGCGCTTCCACCGGAGTGGGACGACGCGGATTGTCACTCGGGACTCATCAACTGCGGCCCATCGAGCACGCTTCCGACACTGTTCTCGATTCCCGAAGAAGGAGAGACGCGCAAACGCTGTCGAGTGAAGACCACCCGTTTTGGTTTGGTGCCGAGTTTTGCAAAAAAATACGATCCACGACGAGACCACTACGCGGCGTTCAACTGTCGCGCCGAAACGATGCTCGAAAGACGCGCGTTCAATCGATGCGCGGGAAGGTCGGTGCAATGCCCAATTAATGGGAACAGTGACAGAGGACACGCGGTGGTGCTGATCCGAGGCTTTTACGAATGGAAGAAAGAATTCGGCGATGGAAGGAAACCACACCAAGGACAAAAACGAAAGCAGCCGTATTACGTGTCGAGAAAAGACGGGACGCTGCTCTGCGTGGCGGCGCTCGTGGACACGTATAAAGACGAACATCGAGGAGACGTGCGAACGACGAGTTTGTTGACGAAAACGAGCGCTGGGACAAGGTTGAGTTGGCTGCACGACAGAATGCCGGTGATGCTCTCGCGGGAAGGAGTGAAACTGTGGATGGAGGCGAAAACGAAAGCGCAGTGGATGATTGAAGAAGAACATTCGGATGCGAAAGGTATGATCGAGACGGGTGAAAATTTGCAGTGGCACCCGGTGACGCCAGAGATGGGGAAAGTGGAATTTCAAGGCGAAGAGTGCGTGAAGGAAGTCGTCGCGATGGCGAAGAAAAATACGCAGGATATTAAGAGCATGTTCGCAAAGGCTGTCGCGAAGCAAAGCGCGGAGAAGTTGAGTCGAGTTAAAATTGTCGCGGACGATAAAAGAGAGGATGATGGAGAGGAGGAATCGCCGATGAAAAAAAAGAAGCTGAAGATGTAAAGAAGATAGCGTAGGGATACTCGTTCCGTGTTGTAAAACAAAAGCCGCGATGTAATAGCACTAAAAAACTAAATCAGACGACTAAGCGACGCTCTCTTGGAGGTACTTTCCCATCCAAGGCTTTCAACCTTTCGATGTCCTCTTTATCCAACGCGAACGAGTCTAACCTCAACAAACTATCTTCCATGTGTTTTCTATCTCGACTCCTCGGTATGATTGTTTGACGCAACACGTTCTTGGCATAATTCAGGACGACCATGGCTGGTGAGACGTCGTATCTCGCGGCTATCGATTTCACGATATCATTATTCAACACCGGATTGGTTCTGTATTGCCACCATTGGCCTCCTAAAGAGGAATACGCCTCGAACCGCCAACCGTATTTCGCGCACACATCCATCGTCCGTCGGTCTTGCGCAAACAAGTCCGAACGAAATTGCACCACTAACGGCTGCACTTTCGCGAACGTGTGTAGTTGCTCGAGATCGTTCGCGTTAAAATTCGACACGCCGATAAATCTCACGACTTTAAACTCCTTCACTAACCGTTCGAGCTCTCGCCACGCCTCTTTCCACGTCCCCGGAACGACTTCGCCGCGTTGACATAAATTTCCCCAACACTCGCTGTAATGCAATAAAACTAAATCTATGTAATCTGTCTGTAAGTTTCTTAACGAAGTTTCGATCAGATCCATTCCTTTCCGACCTAAATGTCTCGGATGGATTTTCGTCGTCACGAACACATCTTTTCTCTTCACGTTGCTCTCTACTAGAGCTTCTCCAACTAACTCTTCCCGGTACCACTCCGGAGCCTGTGCCGTGTCTAGCATTCTGTATCCAACCTCTAAAGCATTTAAAACGCTTTCTTTCGTTTCCGAACCTAATCCAGCCGTTCCAAACCCAATCGAAGGCATCTCCATTCCCCCGGATGATGATGTTTTGGCACCTTCATTTTCCAATTCTTTTTTGTTTCGTTGGTGGTCCTTTTGGATGATGTTTTCCTTTTGCCGATGCCGTCGCGCGTCGATGACGACATCCGAGGACTCGAAAGTCGTCAAAACGTCAAACACGCGATAATTCCCGTAGAGTATGACAACCAAGAGCAAAAAGAGCGGCAAAAGTCGTCGTCGTTGACGGCGCTTTTGAAGCATCGCCAACACAGTTCTAAATGAGGAGAGAGAAAACAGTTACACGCGTAAAAAAAGTGGGAGGAAAAACGAAAAGCGAAAAGCGCCGGCCGCCGAGCCGACGGAAGAAGAAAGAATCAAATCGCGCGAGATGTCGTCGTCCTCCTCCTCGCGATACAGTATAGTGTGCGGTACGTATAAATGAAGTATTAAAACGGCAACTTCGGCAAACTCGGTAAGCTCACGGACGGTAAGCCGAAGCCGCCGCCGTCGTCCGACGACCCCGCCGCCGGGGCCGGTTCGGGCGCCGCCGGGGCTGGAGGTGCCGGTGCTGGAGTCGCTTGCTTCGTCACCTCGTACGTGTTGCCCGCACCCGGACCGCCGCCTCGGACTCCAGCCCCGGATTTGCTGGCGTCGATAAACGACGCCGGTTGCAACGCCTTCTTCGCCGATGGATTCGCCTCTTCAGAAGCGTCTTGCTCTTGGGACGACCCCACCCCCATAACATTCGCCGCTTGCCCTTCCGCTTTCGCTCGCGCGGCGGCTAAAATGGCCGCCTTCTTCGCATCTCGCGACGCGGCCAGATCTGCCTTTGCCTCCGAGCTGATGCCAAACGCCAGAGACGGCAGCGCCCAAAAAGCCACCGACGATCCGAAGACCATCATCATCCCCGCGACCGCATCTCTGCGTCTCGAGAGATGATGATGATGATGACGAGACGCCGTCGCTTTGATGACTGGACATTTTTTCCCGGGATGGGATCTTTTCATCGACTTTAAAACGCGCGTATCAGCAGCCACGCGTCGTTGGACGACCGACGACGCGGACGAAGAAGAAGAAGACAGAGTGAACATCGTCATCATCGCTGTTGTTGGTGGTATCGTTTTTGTCGTCGCGTCTCGAAGAGCCGTTCTTTTGTGTACACAAACAACACCGCAAAAACGAAGCAGAGATTTATTTGCTCTGAAGAGAATTGTGTTCAACACAGGACTCCAACCCTTGCTACCTTAAATACGAGAGAGAGAGAGAAACAGAGAGAGAAGAGTTTCGTGGAGAGACGAGAGAGAGAAACAGAGAAACGCGAAAAAACAGAGCGAGAGAGAAACAACCACATTTACCGGGTGTCTCTTTTGTCCTTCTCGTTCGTCGTCTTACGTAGTGGTATAATGGGTTTTATTACAAGCGCATAGAGTTTTTGTGCGCGCTGCTGCTGCTTGACGGTGCGTGTGCTGCGGCGTGTCCTCTTCGAGGCCTCTTCTAATGTTCTAATCGGTGCTGGGGCGTTTCCCGTCTTCGGTGATCACGCACTGCGGCGGTTCCACTTGGGAGGGAATGTGTAAACCGGCTTTGATTCCTAACTCGCTATCGTCTTGAGAACTGACCGCGGAGAGTTTCGTCGTCGCGTCGCATTCATCCTCGCTGGAAAATCCAGCCGCTAGACACTCCATTTCGCGTCGCTTATCCGCTCGATCGTTGGCTAAACAGACTTTGTCGAGTTCTTCGATACCTCCCGGGTATCTGCGCAGTTCGTTCTCGCCTAAAAATAATCCCCAAGGCACTCCTTCGAACTTTTCGGTGTGATGAATGGCGTGCCCCGCGGCGACCCTTCGCAACCACGGAAGTTTACCCAATGGTCCCGTTGGGAATCTTTTGTGAACCATTCCGTCGTGAACGTACATGTACGCGATACCGAAGAGTGTAATGCCAAGACCTGCACCAAAACACAATCCGCCGAAGACGCCTGGCGTGAAAAACCCGTACGCGCATAACGCAAACGCCGGCACGCCGTTCGCTACGGCGAAGATATCGTTCGCCTCGAACGCGCCTTCTCTCGGCAAATGGTGCGACTCGTGTAACAACCAAATCCTTCTGTTCCAATCTTTCCTGTATTTCATCGGCATGGACCACCACACGTCGTGCCACAAGTATTTATGCGCGAATCGAGCGTAAAACTCCATCCCGACCGCCGCTCCGGCGATCAACGCCAGCTGCGCGAACAGCTCCGCCGTCGGAAACGCGCTCTCGTCCATCAAATTGTAGTCCCTCAGCAATCGGAAGTACGTCGCCGTAATTGCGATTGATGTAATCCCACAGCTGGAAACCCACGCCGCCCACTCGTATTCTTTCGAATTCTTCTCCCGCTCGTATTTGGTCAAGCGTTTCACTTTCGGCGTCGACGACGACGTTTTCGAGGCATTTTCCTCCTCCTCCTCCTCCTCCTTTTCCGATGATGATTTTTGCTGTCGCTCGGGTTCCAGCACCGCGCAAAACGTCGACGTTCTTCTTCGTCGTCTTCTTCTTCCGTCGGTGGTGGTGCTGTTTCTAAGCGAGATGGTGGTGCCTCGCGCGAAACGTACCACGACGCCTTTCTTTGGAGGCCAAGCTCTCGAGGCAAAGTGTCGACGTTTGGATGACGACATCCCCCCGTAGGATGATGATGCGCCACGCAGTTGCGGCGTAAACGACGACGAGCAGAAAGAGGAGGACATGTTTGACGACGCGCGTCTCCTGCTACTCAATGAGGCCGCCGCCGCTCTTTGGTGAGAGTGGTTTGTGTCTCGTTCGAGAGTGCGTTCGAGCGTTGTTGGTCGACGACCCTGTGATGCCTTCGATGCGCTCTCGTGTGTCCAATCGGATAAGAGATGAGTCTCTGACGGATTGGATGTGTAATGCGCTTTTTGTCTCGTTAAATAATAATAAAAGTCCTCAAAGCGGGCGGCTCTCTTCCACGACGACGACGAAACAAACGACGACTTTGACCTTCTCGAAGTCTTCTTCCTTTGTCGTTCGTTTGTTGTTTGGGCTTTGAGAGAAGAAGAAGAAGAGAGAGAGAAGCGCACTCTGCTTCCACAAAAGGAGTAAAGAAAAATGTCTCTTTTTGCCTCGAAAAAAAGACAGTCCAAAAGACGACGAATTATTAAACCCTAAATATATCTTTATGAGACCCTAAATGTACAACGTGTGTCGAAGAAAGGGACTTTGTTTTGGAACTCCCGACGACGACCACATTTTGGAAAGCTTTTTTGTGTGTGTGTTAGGATTTGAGCTCTACTCCCCCAAAAAGAAGAGCAAATCCAGACGCGCGACTTTGACGGACGAGAGCACAACGACGCCACGCGAGATAACGACGACGACGACAACGACTTTCATCGACGTACACATCGACTTTGATTTTTTTCGTCGAACCAGAACACCGAGAAAGAGAGAAGAAGAAGAAGAATTGGAAATACTATAATTTGCGCTTTGACGCGAGATGAGCGAAGGAGAAGACGCGCCGATGCGGTGCGCGGAGAAAACCGACGAAACGAAGAAAGACGACGATTCTTTACTGTGCAGGCCAACGGAATTAGACAAAAAATACGCGCGCGAATCGACGGAGAAAAGCTTACTGCGCGCGGATTTTGAATTCACGACGACGAACGGCACGTTTACGGTGCGAGCGTATCGAGCGCTCGCGCCGAACGCATTCGATCGTTTCAGAGGGTTATTGAACGAACACTTTTACCGGAAGACTGTGGTGTATAGAAGTTTGACTGGATACGGAGTACAATTTGGTATTGCCTCGGAACCTTCTCTGGCGGAGAGGTATGATCCAAATAAGAACGCGACGTACGGGTGCGTCGTCGGAGACGAGTCGGAAAAGACTCTGGAAACGACGACGAGTAATAAGAGAGGATGGGTCGCGTTTGGAACGAGTTTAGGACACGTTAGTAGCAGTGATAGCAGTGGTGGTGATAGTGGTAGTAACGATAAAATCTACCACGATCGAACGTCAGAAATTTTCATTAATTTGAGAGACAATAGCGAAGACCTCGACGCGAAATGCTTGCCGTTTGCAGAAGTCACGGACGGGATAGATGTGGTAGAAAAGTTATATTCTGGATATGGAGAAATGAGTGACGAGATTATGTGCAACGAGACGCAAAGTTTAGGATTCAAGTGCGACGGGCCGAGTCGAACGGAGTTATTTGACTCTGGGTATTCAGTTGTGTCGCAGAAGTTCCCAAAATTGGATGCGATTTTATACGCCGAGGAAATCGCATTGCAAGAGAAAGGGTCTCTAATTGACGCCAGGGGCGAGGGAGGCGGGTTTTTCTATTTCGTTTTATCCTGTACGATTTTAGGTTTCCTCGCGTGTTTCTTCCGCATGCACGTGGTCAATCGCCGAAGGAAAACGGTCGCCCGAAGAGCGAGCAAATACACGGCGTACGTCGCCTCGGAGCAAGACGATTTGAGTCAATTGCACCAAACGTTAAGAGAGCAGTTCGCGGCGGCAAACGAGGGCGTCAGCGTGGACATAAAAGTCGAAAGTGAGAAATTGAAATCGCGAGTTATCGAGCAAATGAATGAGCGAAGACAACAGAGAGGTTCGGTGGCGAATCCGTTCATCTCGAGCAGCAGTTTAGAGTTGGAAGACGGAGACCAACATCTCGAACAACGAAGCGGCAACGATACTAGCAACAACGATGTGAACACCATTAGATTTTAATAGTACATTAATTACACGCACGGACATTAGCACTAACCTGCGCTATCACTCTACATCCACAACTTCTTCTCTTTTACTTTCCTCGTTCCGTCTCTTCCGCCTCCTCCTCCGCCGCCTCGTCGGGTAACGCTAACTTCAACGCATCCTCTTCTATCCCTCCGAACTCATCATCGTCTACTATTTTCCACACCGTCTTGTGTGTTCCACCAATCTTTTCCTCCGTCGCGCGTCGTCGACCTTTCCAGGTCAAAATCCCATACGCGCCGAATCCAGTTCTCCCGTTCGCTTTCGGGAGTATTTTCGTGAGCGTCCAAAAGGTTAGAGGAAATTTACTCTCGCTCGTGCCTCGTTCCCAGTTCGTTTTGGTGAACTTATGCCCGATGCCGTATTGAGGCAACGTTTTCGCGAGTTCGTACACTGTTGTTTTCGAAGAGAGAGAGACAGAGAGAGAGGTGAATGGTGAGCGCGAAGAAACGCGTCGACAACACGAGCACGCACGATTGGCATTCCGTCTCACGGCGGTGGCTACAATTTCCCGAGACGCCAAAGTTCGCAACACGAACGCGGAGGAAGAAAAGGCGGGCATTTCTTCTCCCACTTTTTGCGCGAGAAGAAGAGCTTTTGGTGTTCCGCGGGAATGCTCTTCGCACCGCGAGAGGAGATTGGAGAAAGAGGTGAGCCCTGGTGTGACGACGTAAAAGAACGCGCTTTTGCATTTTTCCTTTTTTTGAAGACGAAGTAAAATACAAAGTTATATGTAATATTAAACCCTAATAAAAAAAGAATGTGAGTTGTCCTGCGTTCGATTCGCAGCATCTCCAAACGTTATATACTCGGGGGATGTAATTCAGTTGGTAGAATGCTCGCTTTGCACATGTTTTTTTTTTGCACGATAATGTGCTAACTAACTAACTAAAATATGATGGAATCCATCCCTCTCGCGTCCTTTCCCTCTAAAATTCTGCCTTGCGTGTCTCGTTGCGGTTTAATCTTCGCCGCTTTCTGCCGCTCCAACTCTGGGGGCACTTCGTTGTTGCTCTCGATCAGGAGTTGACGCAAGTCGTACATGATGTCTTGATCTTCGGCGGTGATAAAGGACACCGCCGTACCTTTCCTACCGGCTCTGCCAGTACGGCCGATTCGGTGGGTGTAGTTTTCAATCGATGCTGGTAACTCGTAGTTGACGACTAAATCTATGCCTTTGACGTCGATACCGCGACCGGCGACATCGGTGGCAACTAATATGTCATAATCGCCTCGTTTGAATCCAGACAACGCGGCTTCTCTCGCGTCTTGGCCTTTACCACCGTGGATGGAGCCACATGTATAGCCCATGGAATGGCAGGCGGTGACGCAGGAATCCACTCCTCTTTTTGTGTTGACGAAAACAATCGCTTGCGTTTCTGGGTGTTGGGAGAGGATTTGTTCGAGCGTGCGCTCTTTTTCTGATCGGTTAACCCAGATGACGGTTTGTTTGATGAGATCGGAGGTTTTGCCGGCTGAACCGATGGTAACGACAGCGGGGTTACGTAGATACGTTCGCGCTAAACGCTCAACGGATGGAGGCATAGTGGCAGAGAACATGTACGTAGTTCTGTATTTGGAGGATATCGATGTCGTCGTTTGTTTGATGTCGAACGCCTTATCGTCCAACTCTTCCGCCATATCGATTGGTTTCAGATTCGAGCTCGGCATCGCTTCCATCACTTGCGTCACTTGCGGTTCGAAACCCATATCAATCATCCTATCCGCTTCATCGAGGACGATGTAGTTGCATTGATTGAGAACGGTGTATCTTTTCTCTATGACATCGATAATTCTCCCCGGAGTACCGACGACAATCTCGACGCCTTTGCGCAATTGTACGCCTTGGTCCTCAATGGATTGGCCGCCAACGACGCAAGCGACGCGATACCCCAAGAAATGCGCAAACTTCAACGTCTCTTGTTCGATTTGTTGCGCGAGTTCTCTCGTCGGGGCCATTACTAACGCGTACGGACCATCCGCGGCAACTTCGTCTGTCATTTTTGGCAAACCCATGATGTGCGCCAACATTGGGACGACAAACGCGCACGTTTTACCGGACCCAGTTTCTGCCACGCCAATGACATCGCGTTTTAGCAACCCAATAGGAATCGACGCCATTTGAATTGGCGAGGGTTTCACGTACCCAACTTTCTCAATCGCGCGCAAAATTTCCTTCGGCAATAACTCATTCTCGTTCCATGCACGCATCGGATTTGGCACTTTCCCGCCTTTGAACGTAATGTTAAAATCTTCCCGAAAGATTCGCCAATCGCGTTCGTTCATTTGCGCTAACGGTTTTGCACTCCAGTGAGTGGTTTCCTTCTTCTTGTCGTATTGATTATCGTATTTCTCGAGCGCTTTCGAGTGCTTGTCGACGCGCGCGGTTTCATAATTGTCGTAACTTCTACTGTTATTATTATTCCCACCATTTCCTCTCCTCCCCATAGAGCTTTGAAACTTATGATTCTGCTCCATTTGCATCCTCGCGTCTACTCCGGCTATGGTTCCTCTCCCGAACAACAATTTCACGTCGTGCTTGGCGTCGTACAAAGGATTTGCGTCTCGCGAAGTATCATCCTCTTTACTCCAATCGAATTGAAACCTATACTTTGCTCGTTCCGCTTTCTGCTTCATCTTCTTCGTCTTTTCCGTTTCGTCTCTTAATCCGGCGTACTGTTTCCGGAACTGCTCCAGCTGCTCTTGTCTTTGCCTTTCAGATTGCTCTTTTTCGTCGCGGTGGTATTGCCTCTCCGCGACGTCCGCCCGGGACGTCGATTGTGCGAATCTCGATGACGCGGGAGCAGCAGCAGCGGCTCGAACATCAATATCCCCTCGTTTTTCATTCTCTCTCTTCTCCTTCAGTCGCTCCAGCGCCATCCTTTCTCTCTCTTTCTTCGTCAAAAATGTTGGTTTCGTCTCCGCGATTTCCTTCTCTCGTTTTTTCTGCAATAGTTCTTCCACCGACAGCGGTTGTTGTTGTTGTTGTTGTTG
>MDTG01144713.1_pt1 | contig 15672 bp, 19 predicted proteins | sample 811421 | NCBI WGS metagenome assembly MDTG01 (sample SAMN05326645, study PRJNA326480) | marine metagenome | isolation source: seawater | place: Pacific Ocean: South East | collected 2011
ATAGACTAGACTATTCTAAAGATTTTTCAAGTTTAGATTTTGAAGGTCTTCATAGTATTCATTCAAAATCTATGCCTGGTTTTAAACTTGGATTTATTTCTGACTTTAATCTTTATTATCCTTTTGATATAAGAACTTTATTACAAGTATCTTTTTCAGAATTTAGAATGGACTATTACTATATAGATGGATCGGTATTTTCAGATACTCGACCCTCAACTTTTTTAGAGTCACCTATTTTGATAAAATATAAATCTAAAAGAAGAAAAAATCATAGAATGTTTATAATAGCAGGATTTAAGCCCAGTTTAGAAATAGGAGCTAAAAATAAAGATGAGGCAGGAAAAGATATTTTAGATTTAAAATCTTTTGATATTTCATTTGAATTAGGTTTTGGGAGTGATATTTTTTTCCAATTATTCAAGTTGTCTCCAGAGATTAGATATTCAAGGGGGTTAAGAAATATTTTAAATAAGAAAAATATTAATCAATATAATATGCCAATTGATAAGATAATTGTCCACAATATTTCTTTTTTCTTTACATTTGAAGGTGGTCCAAAGTAGAATAAAAAAAAATGTATTAATCACAGGTGCAACTTCTGGTATAGGAGAAGCAACAGCAGAATCATTATCGAATAATTATAATCTTATTTTATGTGGTAGAAGAGAAAATAGATTATTAAAACTTAAAAAAAAACTATTAAAAGTAACTAAGGTTACAACTTTAACATTTGACGTTAGAGATAAAAATAATATATCTAATGAAATAAATTCTTTATCTGATAATTGGAAAAAAATTGATATTCTAATTAATAATGCGGGAAATGCTCATGGTTTAGATTTTATTCATGAAGGCTCGGTTGAGGATTGGGATAAAATGATAGATATTAATGTAAAAGGACTGTTGTATGTTACAAACCAGGTTTTAAAATTTATGCTTAAAAATAATTCTGGTCACATTGTAAATATTGGATCTATTGCAGGAAAAGAGGTTTACCCTAAAGGGAATGTATATTGTGCTTCTAAATTTGCTGTTGATGCTTTATCTCAAGCAATGAGAATTGATCTAAATAAAAAAAATATTAAGGTATCTCAAGTTAATCCTGGTCTAGTAAATACAGAATTTTCTAAAGTAAGATTTAAAAATGATCAAGAAAAAGCGGATAATGTTTATAAAGGTATGGATCCGTTATCAGCAAATGATATTGCTGATATTATAAAATTTATTCTTGAAAGACCTGAAAATATTAATATTAGTGATCTGACAATTTTACCTAGATCTCAAGCTTCATCAACTGTTGTAAATAGGAAAACTTAGTATTTTAGGATACTGAAAACCCAATTCATTTTATGTTTTTCTAACATAATGGTGTTTTTAATATTAGAAAAATCACTGTTATATTCTATTATTCTAGTAGGCATTTTCAATTTCACTTTATCTGTTATTTTATTTCCTAACCATTTAATATTCTCCATGAATTTAGTTGGCCTAATTCTACTAAATCCGACATAATTACTTGAATTTAATTCTTGATATCCTCTACACCAGCCAAGGGATCTGCCTTTTTTTTCATGTTTATTTAAATCAAATATATTAACGTCTGAAAAATCATTAGAATTTACTCTTATTACTCTTCCATTAACTGTTGTATATATAAAATTATTTTTGAAGAGTGAACCATCATGTGGAATTCCCATATTTAATTTAATATGTTGAAGAATTTTTCCTTCCATAGAATAAATAATTACATCTTGTTGTTTGTATCTGGTAATAAATAATTTATTCTTAAAAATTGACACATGATTAGGATGGCTGTTGTGAGGTTTGGTGGTATTGATTTTTCTATAATCAGTATTTTTATCAAATCGATCCCATGTATCGATCTCAGGATAACAATTATATATTTTTTCAATACTTTTTTTTTGTAAAGAATATTTTACTACTATGTCTAGTCCTGTAACAACTATAAATAAATTTTTCTTGTGAAAAATTACATGATGTAAATCATTAAATATTTTAAGTGAAATTCTATCTATAATATTATATTCAGGAAGAGAAAAAATTAATATTTCTGTTAATGTTGTTATATATAACTTATTCTTATAGATAGACCCACTTTTAAATGATATGCTATAATCTTTAAATGGCCTATATTTTTCTGGAGTTTTATAATTAATTTTTTCAACTATTTTTTTTGTATTAGTATCATATTCTAAAATTATACCAGAAATTCCATTGTTCCACTCCTTGTTGAAATATGATAATTTTGACTCTGATTGTCTTCCTCCAGTAAATATAAGTTTTGTCACGTTTTTTAAAAATATAATAAATTGATTACTTTGAAACAGATTCAAATTTATGATAAAAAAAATTGTATTACTTGGTGCAGGAAGATCTTCTTCATACTTAATCAAATATTTATATAATCATAGAGTTAAATTAAATATTTCACTTAATATCATTTCTGATATTCAACCTAAATTTTTAAAACATTACGATGATATTAATTTTTATATTTTGGATATTAAAAACAATAAAAAAATAAAACCTATAATAAATAATTCATTTTTGCTTATTTGTTTGTTACCTCCTAATTATCATTTTCAAATAGCAAAAATCTGTTCAGAATTAGGAATTAATATGATTACAGCTTCCTACTTAAACGATAAAATTAAATCTTTAGAAAAATATTTTATAAAAAATAAGTCCTTCTTATTTATGGAAATGGGATTAGATCCTGGTATTGACCATATGTCTGCAATAAAAATTATAAATAAACTAAAAAAGGATAGCAAAATTTTAGAATTTGAATCATATACAGGCGGTTTAATAAAAGATAGGTATGAAAATAACCCTTGGGGATATAAGTTTACATGGAACCCTCTAAACGTGGTATTAGCAGGAGTTGATGATGCTAAATATTTAGAAGATGGAAAATTAAAAATAATTCCTTATAGAAATTTATTTAAGGATCATAAAGAAATTAATATAGATAATAAGAAATATGAGGGATACCCTAACAGAGACTCAATTAAATACAAAAACTTATATGGTCTGAAAAACATAAAAACATTAAAAAGAGGTACTTTAAGAAAAAAAGGTTTTTGTAATACTTGGGATCTACTTGTAAATATTGGATTAACAGATAATAAAAATGAATTAAAAAATTTAAATAAAATGACATTTTTAGATTTTTTTAATTTAAATATAAAAGCCAAAAGCCTAGATAATTTAAATTTAATATTAGAGAAAAAATTTAAAATAAAAACTACATCTGAAGAATATAAAAATTTAAAGTGGTCAGGTTTTTTTTCAGATAAAAAACTAAATTTAGAGAAAGGAAAGCCATCTGATTTTTTACTAGAGATATTAAATGATAAGTGGAGACTTAAATTTACTGACATTGATCTTATAATTATGGTTCATTCTTTTATTTTCAAGAAAAACAATACCATAAAAAAACTTACTTCTTTTTTAGAAGTTGAAGGAGATGATAATATTAATACAGCTATGTCAAAAACAGTTGGGATGCCAATTGCTCTTTTGATTGAACATATAATTACAAATAATTATAAAAAACCAGGTATTCATTTACCATTTGATGAAGAAATCTATGGACCTTTACTAAAAAAAATGGAAGAATTAGGTATTGTTTTTAAGGAAACAGAAACTAGTATTTAAAGGTATCCATGAAATTTGTGGTAAAATTTCCCTTAATAAAGTTTTTATCATTCATTATCTTAATATGAAAAGGAATTGTAGTTTTAATACCTTCAATAATAAATTCTTTAAGAGCTCTCTTCATTCTAACAATAGCTTCATCTCTAGATTGATGACTTACAATTAATTTAGCAATCATTGAATCATAATTTGGGGGGATGATATATCCTGAATAAATATGTGAATCAACTCTAACACCATGACCACCTGGTTTATGAAGAGCGGTTATTTCTCCAGGAAAAGGTCTGAAATTTGAAGATGGGTCCTCTGCATTAATTCTACATTCTATAGAATGAAGCTTGGGATAATAATGTTTTCCCGATACTTTCACTCCATCTGCTACTTTAATTTGTTCTTTAATTAAATCATAGTCTGTTACTTCTTCAGTAATTCCGTGTTCAACTTGAATTCTAGTATTCATCTCCATGAAATAAAAATTTTTATGTATATCTACTAAAAACTCAATAGTTCCTGCTCCTTCGTATTTTATAAATTTACAAGCTTTAACAGCTGCTTGGCCCATTTTTTCTCTTAGTTCATCATCAACAAATGGTGATGGTGTTTCTTCAATTAATTTTTGATGTCTTCTTTGAATAGAACAATCTCTCTCAGATAAATGTGATACATTACCATATTGATCTCCCATAACTTGAATTTCAATATGTCTTGGTTCCACAATGAATTTTTCAAGATAAAGTCCAGAATTTGAAAAAGAAGCTTCTGATTCTGCTTTAGCACTATTCCAAGCATTTTCAAATTCTTTTTCATGATTTACAATTCTCATCCCTTTCCCTCCACCACCTGCAGTTGCTTTTAAAATTACTGGATATCCGATTTTTTTCGCTAAATATTTTCCATCTTTAATAGAATTAATTAGACCATCTGATCCAGGAATTGTAGGAATTCCAGCTGCTTTCATTGTTTCCTTTGCTGTAACTTTGTCTCCCATTTTTTCAATCATTTTCCAATCAGGCCCAACAAATTTTATTCCACTTTCTGAACAAATTTTAGAGAATTCTGCATTCTCTGACAGAAAGCCATATCCTGGATGTATAGCATCTGAATTTGTAATTTCAGCGGCTGCCATAATTTTTGGAATATTAAGATAAGATTCTTTAGAAATAGCAGGGCCAATACAAACTGCTTCATCAGCAAATCTAACATGAAGGCTTTCTTTATCAACTGTTGAATAAACGGCAACTGTTTTTATTCCCATCTCATTACAGCTTCTTATTACCCTTAAGGCAATTTCTCCTCTATTAGCTATAAGTAACTTTTTTATCATTAGAAATTTAGCTAGGATCTACCTCAAATAATGGTTGATCAAATTCTATTGGTGAATTATCATCTACTAATACTTTGACTATTTTACCTGAAACATCAGATTCTATATCATTAAATAGTTTCATCGCTTCAACTATACAAATTGTTTGTCCAACTTTAATTGTATCTCCTTCACTAACAAAAGGATCACTTTCAGGATTTGGAGATCTATAAAATGTTCCTATCATTGGAGATTTTATAATAATATTTTTCAAAGAAGTTTTTTCTATATTTTCTTCAACTTTTATAGTTTCTTGTTTTATCTGAGAAGGAGTAGTTTTTACTTCTTTTGGTATTTCAGTTGTTGTATAACTTCCATTATTTTTTTTAACTCTAATCTTGTAATTTTCAGTTTCTATACTTACGTCATCAAGATCTGATTTTTTAATAAAATTAATTATATCCTGAATTTCTTTTATTTTCATATTACAAATTTAGGTTATTTTACTCTTTCAACATATTTACCTTGTTTGATATCAATTTTAATTCTATCATTTTCATTAATAAATAATGGAACTTGAACTTCTGCCCCTGTTTCTATTTTTGCTAATTTTGTAGCATTAGTAGCAGTATCTCCTTTAATACCTGGTTCAGTATAAATTACTTTACTTTCTAAATTTTGAGGTAATTCACATGATAAAATATCACCAGTTTCAGTATGTATAGAAATTTCTACCTCAATTCCATCCACCAAATAATTTGGAAAATCAATTTGACTTTCCTCTAAAGATAATTGTTCATATGTCGAGCTATCCATAAAATGATAACCCGAAGCATCTTTATATAAAAACTGATGTGATCTTTTTTCCACTCTAGCTGTAATAATTTTATGGCCTGATGGAAAAGTATTATCTATTACTTTTCCAGTAACAACATTTTTTAACTTTGTTCTAACAAATGCAGGACCTTTACCTGGTTTTACATGCTGAAATTCTGTTACAAAATATAAATTGCCATTATATTCTATACATAAACCATTCTTTATATCACTAGTTGAAGCCATTTTAATTATTATAAGACCATTTTAAATATAACGAACCCCATGTGAACCCACCTCCAAATGCCGCTAATACTAAATTATCTCCTTTTTTAAATTTATCTTCAAAATCCCATAGACATAAAGGGATTGTCCCAGCCGTAGTGTTTCCATATTTTTCAATATTAAGAAGAACTTTTTCTGGACCAATACCCATTCTTTTTGCAGTTGCATCTATAATTCTTTTATTTGCTTGATGAGGAACTAAATAAGATATATCTTCCGATTTTAAATTATTTTTATTCATAATTTCTTCAGAAATATCAGCCATTTTCGTAACTGCAAATTTAAAAACTGAAGAACCCTCCTGATATATGTAATGTTCTTTGTTCTTAATTGTTTCTGTTGAAGCAGGTCTTAAACTTCCTCCAGCCTTAAGACAAAGCATATCTCTTCCTGACCCATCACTTTTTAATAAATAATCTTGGATTCCATTTTCATCTTCTGAAGGTTCTAGTAAAACAGCCCCACCTCCATCTCCAAACAATACACAATTTTTTCTCTCATCGTAATCTATGATTGATGACATTTTATCAGCTCCTATTACTATAACTTTATTATGAGTTCCAGCTTCAATAAATTGAGATCCAGTAGCTAGAGCATAAATAAAACCAGAACAAGCTGCTGAAATATCAAACCCGTATGAATTAGAAGCCCCTATCTTATCGGCAATTAAATTAGATGTAGATGGAAATAACATATCTGGAGTAACAGTTGCGCAAATAATTAAGTCAATTTCTTTGGGGTCGGTATTAGTTTTCTCTAATAAACCTTTTACACATTCAACTCCGAGAATTGAAGTGCCTTTCATATCTCCTTTTAATATCCTTCTTTCTTTAATACCAGTTCTTGTTACAATCCATTCATCACTTGTATCAACTAAAGTTTCTAATTCTTTGTTAGTAAGAATGTAATCAGGGACATATCCATGAACACCAGTAATACTAGACTTATGTTTTTTTAAAATCATAAAATAGAATGTATAATATTAATTTATGCTACTGATTCATTTTCAAGAACAACTTTTCCCTTGAAATACAATTTACCTTCATACCAATATGCTCTATGAGGCAAGTGAGACTCACCAGTAGTAGAACAAACTACGAACTTTTTTGCAGTTGCTTTATAATGGGTTCTTCTTTTATCTCTTCTAGTTTTTGAAGTTTTTCTTTTAGGATGCGCCATCTTATTTATTTTAATTTATTTAATGGATCCAATCTTGGATCAATATTTTTCTTTTTTTTAGTACTGAACACAAAATTATCAATATTATCTTCATTTTCTACAGAAGGATGCAATCTTTTTACAGGTATTTCAAGTATGAAAAATTCATAAATATATTTTGCAATATTGATTATAGATTTATTTCTATCTATAACTATCATTTCATCAGATATTTCTTCATCCTCATCTCCAAATTTAAATAGTAATTTTTTTTCTGAATTAAGAGGATATCTAAATTTTTTTAATGTTCTATCACAAATAAGATCGGTTTTTCCTTGAATACTGAATAACATCTCAAGCATGAGATCTGACTTTATAATATTTAAATTGCAATTTCCGAAAACATTTCTTATTTCATTTTCATCTGAGAAAAAATCAATAAGATCTTGATTAAACTCAAATATATAATTATGTGAATTATTAGATAAGCTTTGAATTTTTATATCAAAATTCCTTAAATTTTTTTTTTTCATCTAAGATAATAAGTTGGCAAAATTATTACCATTTCATTTATTATTGAAATTTTCTATTATTAATAATTTCTATATTTAATCTTATGGATTCAATTAATGATTTTTCATTAGCAATACCTTCTCCAGCAATATTAAATGCTGTACCATGATCAGGTGATGTTCTTACAAAAGGTAAACCACCAGTATAATTAACTCCATTATCAAAACAAAATGATTTGAATCCAACTAATCCTTGGTCATGGTACCACGAAATTACCCCATCATAATCTTTAAATTTTTGTAATCCAAAAAAGCTATCTGCAGAAAATGGGCCATAAAATATATCACTTTTATTATTTAACTCATTCATTAAAGGAATAATAAATGACTTTTCATCATTCCCTATTAGTCCTTCTTCCCCTGAATGAGGATTTAAGCCTAGAATTGCTATTTTTGGATTATTAATTTTAAAATCTTTTTTTAGTGACTCTAAGAAAACTTTTATTTTTTTTTTAGCATAATCCTTACTTATATCTTTTGAGACTGAACTAAGAGGTATATGGCCAGTGATAAATCCAATTTTCATCAAATTAGAGCACATAATCATTATGTTATTATCAACTTGAAATTTTGTTGAAAAATATTCTGTATGACCTGGAAACAAAAAAAAATGATTTTGTGAATTAATTTTACATATTGGTAATGTTACTATTCCATCTATATTTTGATTAATTAATGCTTCAGTACACTCATTTAAAGAGTTTATAGAATAAATTCCAGCATCTTTTTCAATTTTTCCTGGAATAATTTTCAAGGATTGTTTAGTTGATTTATATGTGTAAATACAGTTGTTGTTATAATTATTATAAAATTTATTAATGCTTTTAATATTAATTTTAGTTTGAAGTTTTTCTTTATAAAAATTTAGGACAAATTTATCACAAAAAATTATTGGTATACAGTAATTGAATAGATCAGAAGATGAGAAAGATTTTAATAAGATTTCTGGTCCAATGCCGTTATAATCTCCAATACTAAAGCCTATAATAATCTTTTTGTTAATATCTTTTTTCATTAATTTGACAAATATGAAATCAAATTTACATTCAAAAAAATTTTATGATGAGAATTAGAACTAAAAAAAAATTTGGTCAACATTTTTTAAATAATGAAACTATACTTAAAAAAATTAATTTATTTCATTTAGATCGAAAAAATGTTTTAGAAATAGGACCTGGAATGGGTGCTTTAACAAAATTTTTAGTTCATGATATTAAAAACTTAGTTTTAGTGGAGGTAGATTCTGATTGTGTTGATTTTTTAAAGAAAAATTTTAAAAATTTTAAAATAATTAATGATGATATACTCAAAATTGATTTTGAAAATATTTTTAAAAACAAATTTTCAGTAATAAGTAATCTGCCATATAATATTTCTTCCCAAGTATTATTTAAAATTCTTGAAAATAAAGAAAAAGTAACTCAATTTACTATTCTTGTTCAGAAAGAGGTTGCTAAAAGAATATGTTCAAATAATGGAAATAAGACATATGGTATTTTATCTGTTCTTATTCAAACCTATTATAATATAGAGTATTTATTAGAAATCGATCCAAAAGAATTTGATCCAGCCCCAAAGGTCGATTCGGCTCTAATTAGAGGCACAAGAAATTCTACTGAAAATATTGGAGTGCCATTTAATTTTTTTAAAAAAATAGTGAAGCAATCCTTTCAAAATAGGAGAAAAACATTGAGAAATTCTTTAAAAAACCTAAATTTACCAAAGCAGATTGAATCAAATTCAATATTTTCAAAAAGAGCTGAACAACTAGATATAAATGATTTTATCTGGTTAGTAAATGAAATAAATAAAAAATGAGATTTTCATTAACTAATGAATTTAAAGAAAAACTTAAAGATGAAATTCAAAATCATAATATTGATTTTATTAAAAAGTCTCTTGAAGGTATAAGTTATGTTGATATAACAGAGCTTTTATTAGAATTTAATTCAATTGATTCAAAATATGTAATAGATAATATTGACCTTGAAACTTCAGCTATGATTATTTCAGAGTTAGATGAAGATGATCGTAAAAATTTTTTAAAAATATTTTCTGCTGATGAGTTAGCTAAGTTTTTAGAGTTAATTGATTCTGATGATGGAGCTGATATTTTATCGGAATTGTCAGAAGATTTTAGAAATAATGTTATTTTAGAAATTGACGATTCTGAAAAATCTAAAAATTTAAAAGATTTATTACAGTATGATGATAATGTAGCTGGAGGACTAATGGCCGTTGAGTTAGTTAAATGCAATATTAATTGGAAAATAAATCAGTGTATAGAATTAATAAAAAAACAGGCTCAAAATGTAACTAATATTTATAGTGTTTATGTAACAGATAATAAAGGAAAGTTATTAGGAAAAGTTTCTTTAAAAGATATAATTCTAGCTAAAGATAATTCCCAAATCAAAGATGTTTATGATGATTATGTAATATCAGTTGATGCAAAAATGAATCAAGAAGAGGTATCCCAGATTATGCAAAAATATGATTTAGCTGTTCTTCCGGTTATAAATAAAAGAGGTAAGCTACTTGGAAAAATAACAATTGATGATGTTGTTGATGTTATAACAGAGACGGCAGAAGAAGAAAGACAAATAATGTCAGGAATAACTTCTGATGTAGAAGAAGATGATTCTGTTTGGAAACTTTCAAATGCTAGATTACCATGGTTAATTATTGGAATTTTAGGAGGGTTATTTGGTGCTTTTTTTCTTGGATCATTTGAAAATAATTATTTTAAAAACAATCAAATTTTTTTATCACTTACTTTCTTTATTCCTTTAATTATGGCAACTGCTGGAAATGTAGGTATCCAATCCTCATCTATTGTAATTCAGAGTTTATCTAATCCAAGTGCTTTTAAAAATAGTGTAACAAATAGGTTATTTAAAGTTTTATTTGTATCAATAATTAATGGAATCATTCTATCCATAATTGTATATTCTGGGTTGTTAACTTTTGATTATTTTAATTATTTAGACTTTGAATTATACTCTCAGACTGCAATTATCGTTTCAATTTCACTATTTTCTATTGTAATTGTTTCTTCTTTATTAGGAACAATTACTCCAATTATATTAAATAAACTAAATTTTAATCCAGCTCTAGCATCAGGTCCATTTATTACAACTACTAATGATTTAATAGCTCTTGCTATATATTTTGTGGTTGCTCTTTTTATTGGGGGTATTTAATACTTATTAATTATATTTGTAAAGAAGCGGATTTAATCCGTTTTTTTTATCTTAAATTATATATGAGTAATATTAAGTACTTTACGGAACAAGGATTAAAAAAATTAAAAGATGAATTACATCTTTTGAAAACAAAGGGTCGGGCAGATATAGCAAAACAAATTGCTGAAGCTAGAGATAAGGGGGATCTTTCTGAAAATGCTGAATATGATGCTGCAAAAGATGCACAAGGACTTCATGAACTTAAAATATCTAAATTGGAAGAATCTTTAAGTAATGCAAGAGTTATAGATGAGTCAGAAATAAATACAGATAAAGTATCAATTCTTTCAAAAGTAAAAATTTTAAATCAAACTCTTAATAGAGAGTTTGAATATACTATTGTATCTGAAGAAGAATCAGATCTTAAAGAAGGAAAGATTTCAGTTCAGTCTCCAATAGGAAAAGGTCTCTTAGGTAAGAAAAAAGGCGAAGATGTTATTATTGATGTGCCTTCAGGAGAGTTGAAGTTTAAAATTTTGGATATATCTCTATAATATTTGATGGCTACAATATTTACAAAAATTATAAATAAAGAAATTCCGTCATATACAATTTATGAAAATGAAAATTTTATTTCTTTTCTAGATATTAATCCATTAACGGTTGGTCATTGTCTAGTGGTTCCGAAAAATGAAACAGATTATATTTTTGATCTTGATGAAATATATTTAAAGGAAATTTTAATTTTTTCTAAAAAAATATCTTCTGCAATTATAAAAACCGTAGATTGTTTGAGGATTGGAGTTTCAGTTGTAGGGTTAGAAGTTCCTCATGCTCACTTACACTTAATACCTTTTAAGAAAGAGATAGAGATGAACTTTTCAAATAAAAGAATAAAAATGACAAATGATGATTTTAAAAATCTTCAAAATCAAATTGTTAAAAATTTAAACTAGTTTTTCAGGATTTGAATTAATATATTCTTTCCATGATTTTTTTGGAGATTGATTATTAGATTTCTGATAAAGATGACATATTGCAGCACCCAAAGCATCAGTTGCATCTAGTTTTTCTTTTTTGTCAATTTCTAAATTTAAAATTTTTTTAACCATTTCTGATAATTGTTCCTTAGAGGCATTCCCATTTCCTGTTACTGATTGCTTTATTTTTTTTGGGGCATATTCATTAATCTTTATACCATTAATTTCACCAGCTAACATTGCAACTCCTTGCGCTCTTCCAAGCTTTAGCATTGACTGAACATTTTTTCCGAAAAATGGTGATTCCACAGATATTTCATTTGGTTTATATTCTTTAATGAGTTTTATAACTGAGTCAAAAATAATTTTTAGTTTTTTTAAATGGTTTTTTTCTTTATTCATTCTTATAATTCCGTATTGAAGAGCATTAATATTATTATAAGATTTTTTTATTATACCAAAACCCATCAGATTGGTTCCAGGATCCAAACCTAAAATTATTCTTTCAGATTTCATTTAATAGTTTTAATAATTATTAATTTCACTTCATTAAATCTATTGAATTAATATTAAAAATGGATATCTCTTATATAGATTCGCATGCACATATATATTTAGATAAATTCAGTGATGACATAAATAAGATTATTGAGAATTCTCTTAATAATAATGTTCATAAAATTTTAATGCCAAATATCAATTTGGCAACAGTTCATGATATGTTAAAATTATCTTCTAAATATAAAAATATTTGTTATCCAATGCTTGGCCTTCACCCTTGTTATATAAATAATAGATTTGATAGTGAGATAGATAATATATTTAAAAATTACAGTCCTGATATTATTGCAATTGGTGAAATTGGTTTAGATTTTTATAGAAGTAGAGAAAATGAAATTGATCAAATAAAAGCCTTTGAAAAACAATGCAAATTTGCACTAGAAAAAGATTTACCTATAGTAATTCATACTAGAAATTCAATAGATGAAACAATTAATATTGTTAGTAAATTTAGTAAAAGGGGCTTAAAAGGTGTATTTCATTGTTTTTCAGGTGATTTAATTCAAGCTAATAAAATAATTGAATTAGGATTTAAAATAGGTGTAGGGGGTGTTTTAACTTTTAAAAATTCTAATTTAAAAAATGTAATTTCTCATATTGATATTATGCATATTATTTTAGAAACAGATAGCCCATATCTATCTCCTGAGCCTAATAGGGGGTCTGTTAATGAGCCTGCTAACTTAATATACATATCTCAAAAACTTTCTCAAATTTTATCAATCCCAATTGAATTAGTTTCTAAAGTTACTTCTCAGAATGTAAAAAATTTATTTGATTTGCCTGATTAACTAGAGAGGTGGCCGAGTGGTCGAAGGCGCGCGCTTGGAAAGCGTGTATACGGAGCAATTCGTATCGAGGGTTCGAATCCCTTCCTCTCTGCTAAGCCTAGTTAAAACGTATAATTTAAATTATTTGTATTGCAATCAATTTAACTTTCCAGTAAAAACTTATATTATAATTTTTATATTAATTTGAAATCTTTATTTTTGAAAATTCTATATATTAAAATAACACATTAAACTATGAAAAAATTATTTACATTAATATTAACATTTAGTCTCTTGACTTTCTCTAATGTTATTTATTCACAAGATGAAGATCAAGTGGAAATTGAAGAAATGCAAGATGATACTTCATCAGCAGTTATTATTGATTCTGCAAATGAAATAATGAATACTGTTCAATTTGTTGAAGAAGTAGAAATAGAAGAAATTGTTGAAGAGTCTCAGTCTTTTCATTATGCAATAAAAGAGCAGTTTATTCAAGGTGGATGGCAATTTATGGGTATAGTGCTTTTATGTCTAATATTGGGATTAGCTGTAGCAATTGAAAGAATTATTACTCTTAATTTAGCTACGACAAATACCAAAAAACTTCTATCTGATATTGATGGGGCACTATCAAAAGGTGGTGTTGATGCTGCTAAAGAAATTTGTAAAAATACAAGGGGTCCTGTTGCTTCCATTTTTGTCCAAGGATTGATGAGAGCTGCAGAAGGAATTGATATGGTTGAAAAATCTATAATATCATATGGTTCAGTTGAGATGGGTAAATTAGAAAAAGGTATGGTATGGATATCTCTATTTATATCTCTTGCTCCTATGCTTGGTTTCATGGGAACTGTAATTGGTATGATTGGTGCATTTGATGCAATCGCTGAAGCTGGTGATGTTTCTCCTTCTCTTGTTGCAGGAGGTATTAAAATTGCATTATTAACAACTGTAGGTGGACTTATAGTAGCTGTGATATTACAATTATTTTACAATTACCTAGTTTCTAAAATTGACTCTTTAGTAAATACTATGGAAGATGCTTCAATTTCCTTAGTTGATATTTTAGTTAAGAACAAATTATCTAAATAATGATATTATTAGATTTAGTTGATATAATTCTATATTTCGGATATGGAATGGTTATTGTTGCAGCGATGCTTGCAATAGGTTTTCCCTTATGGATAGCATCTAAAAATCCTAAGTCTTTGGTTGGAACTGGGATTGGATTAGGCTCTATTTTAGTGTTATTTTTAGTAGCCTGGTTGCTTTCTAGTAGTGAAGTATATTCTAGTTATGCTGAGTTTGGAGTTGATGAATCATTATCTAAGTTTATTGGTGGAATGTTGAATTTAGTTTACATTCTTGCTGGTTTAGCTGTATTTGGAATTATATATTCAGAAATAACAAAATCACTCAAAAATGGCTAGAAGAAATAGACCAACAGCTGAGATACCTAATGGCTCAATGGCTGATATAGCATTCTTACTACTTATTTTTTTTCTAGTAACTACTACTATAGCTAATGATAAAGGAATAGCTATGCTTTTGCCACCTAAACCAGACCCAAATCAACCCCCACCTGAGGTTACAAAAAATGACAGAAATATTTTTAAAATTTTAGCTAATTCGCAAGATAAGCTTCTGGTTGAGGATGAGCCTCTTTCTGATGTTTTTGAATTAAGAGAGATGGTAAGATCATTTATCTTAAATTTTGGAAGCCCAGGTGAAGAAGGAGTTGAAATATACAATAGTTTACCATCTTCGATGAAAGCTTATAGTTCTTCTGTTAGGAGATCTGATTATTCTGATGATCCAACTGAAGCTGTAGTATCTTTCAAAGCAGATCGAGGAACTTCCTATGAATTATATGTACAAGTACTTGATCAAGTGAATGCTGCATATAATGATGTTTATGGTGAAAGAGTAGGGTTGTCTGCTGCTGAGTTTTTACAACTAGATAGAGATGATCCTGTTCAAGATAAAAAATATCAAGCTGCTAGACAAGGTATTCCAAGAGCAATTTCTATTGCTGAACCAAATAAAATTGCAAACTAATGGCAAAATTCGGAAAAAAATCTAATACTTCTCAAGACATTCCAACAGCTGCTTTGCCAGATATAATATTTATGTTACTATTCTTTTTTATGGTAACAACAGTATTAAGGGAAACAGATATTTTAGTGAAGCAAGTGCTACCAAAAGCTGCTCAATTATCAAAATTAGAGAGAAAATCCTTAGTTAGCTATATATACATAGGTGAACCGAAGCAAATTAATATTTTTGGTAAAGAACCTAAAATACAAGTTAACGATGTTTTTGTTGAGGTAGATGAAATTGTTCAATTTGTAAATC
>MDTG01194033.1_pt1 | contig 15672 bp, 26 predicted proteins | sample 811421 | NCBI WGS metagenome assembly MDTG01 (sample SAMN05326645, study PRJNA326480) | marine metagenome | isolation source: seawater | place: Pacific Ocean: South East | collected 2011
TATCGCGGCGGGAGGGCACCGGTGATGGCCACCACCCGCGCCCAGCAGCTGCGCCACCACCGCAAATGCTTCGAATACGCGCAGAAACGGGGAATCACCCCGCGCGAGGCCGAGCTGGAGATGAAGCTGCAGGCGGCCCGAGATCGGGCCGCGACGTTGAAAGCACGCATGGAGGCGAAAGCCCATGCCGAGGCGGTTGCGCCCGCGCCCGAGACCACACCCACGCCAATCGCCACGCCCGACGAACGCGATCCCGAACCCTGGATGATGAGAGACTGACCATGGCCGAAACGCCAGACCAATCCGCATGCGCCAGCTTCTACGGCCTGAACCTGCAGAACGATCTGCCCATGCTGGGCGCGACAACGAGCGATCCGGCACAGTGGGCGAAGGTCCTGGACCATTACCGTAGCGCGGCCCGCACTATGCGCGGCCAGCCCCGACCAAACACCACCCGACCGCCCCGCAGCAAGCCTGCCGAACAACCCTGTAAAGAGGGCGCGAGCGGCCTGTTTATCTGCATGGTTGCCGGGCTGGGAATCGAAGCCATCGCCCTTTTCGCATGGGTGGCATCGTGAGCGGGCGCCATTATCGACCGGAGAAACGGGCCGAAACCCGCCGCCCCCACCCGGCACACCGGCGAAGCGTGCGTATCGATCTGAACACTGTGCCCAGCGCGATGGAGCAACTGGCCGAAAGCTGGAGAGGCAATCGGTGAAGAGCCGGGTCGCATCCACGCCATTCGAGACAATGCGCGCCCAGCTGATCGCGCAGGGGCTGCTGACTGCCGATCATCGGCTGACGGCGGCCGGCAATGCGCGCGTGGCACAAATCAAGGCCGCCCTGGCCGCCAGCGAGGCCAGCAACGATCCCGATGGCCCGCGCGTGGACTGGCAGATCGATTTTCGCAGGCGGGGGGTACCGTATCGTGCCTAAGGCCAAGGCCCATCCCGATCAGGTGGCGTTCGATTTCGAAGCACCTGCGCCGCGTAAGGGCCGTGCCGAGCTGGCGGGGCTGGAACGGCGCATCAACGAAACCGTGGGCACCATGCTGAACAGCGACCCGCGCCCGCGCGAAGTGATCGCAGCGGAAATGAGCGTGCTGCTGGATGAACCGATCAGCCGGGCGATGCTGGATGCCTATTCGAGCCCCGCGCGCATCGCGCACCGCGTACCGATGAGCCGTTTCTGGGCACTGGCAGTGGTGACCGCCCGGCAGGACCTGTTGGACCCGCTGCTGCGCGATATCGGCATGGCCGGCCTGGTTGGCGATGAAGTGAAAACCGCCCGCCTGGGCCAGCTGCAGCAGCAGATTGCCGCAGCGCAGGCGGAAATGCGCAAATTAAGGGGCAAGGCCCCGAGGATGCGGGGGGACCAATAAGTGGCGAGCAGGCAGCCGATCCGGACCGATACGTTCGACGCCAAGGGCGATGCGTGGTTTTCCGCCGCCGATCTGGCGGAACTGGCATTGCCCGGCCTGCCGGGCGACAAGCGTTCGATCGCGCGCCGGGCGAAGGACGAACGCTGGCACAGCCGGGCCGATTCCCAGGGCGAGTTGCTGGTGCGGCCGCGCGGCGGGCAAGGCGGGGGCCATGAATTCCACGCATCCGTACTGCCCCCGCCCGCGCAATTGGAGCTGGCGCGGCGCGGCCTGATCGAGACGCAGCCGGGCGAGGAGCAGCGCGACGAAGACCGCCATGGCTGGCGCTGGTTCGAACAGCAGACAGACAAGGTGCGCGATGCCGCACGGTTCCGCCTGAAGGTTGTGGGCGAAATCGAAGTGCTGGTGGCCGCGGGGGCCACGAAAACGGCCGCCATCGCCGAAATCGCGGCAGAACGAACGATCGGCAAAGCCACACTGTGGAACTGGCTGCGCGCGGTGGACGGGATCGATGCCGCCAATCGCTTGCCCGCGCTGGCGCCGCGCCGGAAGGGGGGCGGTTCGGAGGCAGAGATCGATGAGGGCTTGTGGACCATCTACAAGAGCGATTGCCTGCGCCTTTCGGAGCCGACGTTTACCAGCTGCTACGACCGCGTGGCCAAGATCGCGGCGGAAAAAGGCGTTTCAATACCTTGTGAACGCACGTTCAGAAGGCGTTTCGAGCGCGAAGTGCCGCGAGACGTGCTGGTTCTTAAGCGAAAGGGGCCGGAAGCCCTGCGCCGTGCGCAGCCTGCCCAGCGCCGATCGGTTGCCGATATGCACGCCCTGGAATGCGTGAACATCGACGGCCACAAGTTCGATGTTTTCGTGCGATCGCCCGAGACCGGCAAGCCGATCCGGCCCATCATGGTGGCAATCCAGGACATTTACAGCCGCAAGGTGGTGGCCTGGCGCCTGTCGCTGACCGAAAATGCCGCCACGGTGCGCCTGGTCTTCGCCGATCTGTTCCGCGAGTTCGGCATTCCGCTGGCCTGTGTGCTGGACAATGGCCGGGGGTTTGCCAGCAAGTGGATAACCGGCGGCGCGAAGACGCGGTACCGGTTCAAGATCCGCGACGAGGACCCGACCGGCCTGCTGACGGGTTTGGGAATCGATATCCACTGGGCGCTGCCGTATCGCGGGCAGTCCAAGCCGATCGAACGCGCCTTTCGCGATATGTGCGACCGGATCGCCAAGCATCCGGCGATGGAAGGCGCCTATACCGGCAACAGCCCCCAGGCAAAGCCCGACAATTACGGATCGCGCGCGATCGAATGGGACGCGTTCGTTGCCCATGTCGAGAACGGCGTGCGCGATCACAACGCCCGGCGAGGTCGCCGCGGCGGGGTGTGCATAGGGCGCAGCTTCGACCGGACATTCGCCGAAAGCTACGCGATTTCGCCGATCAAAAAGGCCGACGATGCGCAGCTGCGCATGGCACTGCTGGCAGCCGACCAGAAGAAGGTGAACGCCACCACGGGAGAAATCGCGCTGTTCGGCAATCGGTATTGGTCCACCGAAATCGGCGCGTTGGCAGGCCAGAAGGTCACCGTGCGGTTCGACCCGGACAATCTGCATAGCGAGATCCACGCTTACGATCTGCAAGGGCGATATCTGGGCAGCGCGCCGGTGATCGCCGATACCGGGTTTTTCGATGCCCAGGGTGCCCAGCGCAGCGCGAAACGAACTGCCGACGCGCGCAAGGCGGCCAAGGCGGCAATCGAGGCGCAGGAGCTGCTGGATGCCGATCAGGTGGCCGCGATGCAGCCCGATGCACCGCGCCCGCGCACTCCCGAACCATCCGTTGTGCGAATTGCACGCCACCGCGGCACGGCAGCGGCCGCAGCGGCCGCGCAGAAGCCAAGCCACGAAGAACAGGAAGAACGCGAGGCCCGCATTTTCGACGCGATGCGGATGCGCCTGGTGATCGACAACGAATGACGAAATCGGCGCGCGGGGATCGATTGGAACACACCCGCCGCGCGCCATGCCCAACGAAGGACGGAGAACGACTAGCATGAACGATCCAAAATTGAAGCATGTCGATGTGGAAGAGCAGCGCGAGTGGCTGAAGAAACACAAAGCCGAAACCGGCCTTAGCTGGCGCGATCTGGGGGCGCGCCTCGATATCAACGACAAGACGCTGGCGCTGTTCGCGAGCAATAAATACGGCGCACCAGGCGACTTCATTGCCGAGGCGATCTTTCGGCATCGCCAGACGCTGGCAGCGCAGGCGGCTATGGCCCTGCGCTCGGTAGAGATACCGCCATACTATCCCACGCGCACCAGCCTGGACCTGATCCAGCTGTTGGCCTGGGGGCAGCGCGGCCGGATCGTCATGGCGGCGATGGGGCCAGGCATGAGCAAGACCACCACCGCCAGACATTTCAAGGCCTGCAATTCCGGCGTCTTCATGGTGACGATCAGCCCCGCAACATCTGGCATCCGCGCGATGGAACGCGCTGTGCTGCACGCAATGGGCGACAGCAGCCCCACTGGCGACATTCAAAACATGGCCATGCAGATCAAGGATCGCGTGGCCAAGATGCAGAAACCTCTGCTGATCGTGGACGAGGCCCAGCACCTGACCGTACAATCGATCGAGGAACTGCGTCACTGGCACGATGAGACAGGGCTGGGGCTGGCCTTGCTCGGCAATCAGCAAGTTCAACAAAAGTTGGACGGCGGCGCCCGCGCAGCCGCCTTTGCGCAGCTGTTCAGTCGTCTTGCGAACAAGTTGGACCGGCCGAAGCCGCTTGATGCCGATGTAGAGGCCATGCTGGACGCTTGGGGTGTGTGCGATCCACGGGTTGCCAAGGAAGTGCATCGCATCGCCGCGCTCCCCGGTGCGCTGCGCGGGGCCACTTTCGCGCTGGAATTGGCGAGCATGTTGGCGATTTCGCAGAACGAAACTCTATCGATCAGCCATATCAATGATGCCTGGGCGCAGCTTTCGCGCCGGACGGTGGGCACATGATCGTGCGCACTACCATCCGCCGGGCGATCGCCGATTTCATCGCGCTGGAAGGCCGCGAGGCCGCGCTGCGCGAGGCGATGGCCCTTCCCGCAATCCTTGCCGCCGCCGCGTGCCTGTTGGCCGGACTGGCGGCCGTGCTGGAGAGCTGAAATGCGATTGCTTCGAGCAGAGACGTATTGGGTCGGGCTGCTCGCCTTCGCCTATGTCCGGAAGGAACTGGCGATCGACCCAGACGAGCTGAAGTCTATACGGCGACACGCGCCGCTGGTGAAGGCACGGGCGCTGTTCACCTGGATCATGCGCAACCACACGGGGGCTCCGCCAGCAAGCTATCCCACCATTGGCGAGCTGCTGGGCGGCCGCGACCACGCGACGATCATCAATTCCGCGAACACCGCCGACATCCTGCGCGATCACGACCCCGCGTTCGCCACGCTGTGCGCAAGGTTCGCGGATTTTCTGGCCGAAAGTGCCGAACCGCAAGGAGCCGTACAATGACCGCAGTCGCCGCGCGCCCCGCAACATTCGACAGGTCGGCGCAGAGCCGCCGATCGATGCTGGCCAAGATCCACATCGCCAGGAAGCAGCTGGCAATGGACGAGGACGATTATCGCCAGCTGCTGTTCGAGGAGACCGGCCACGCCAGCGCCGGCGATTGCAGCGAGGCCCAGCTTTCGCGGGTGATCGAGCGGTTGAAGAAGCTGGGCTTCAAACCGCTGCCAAAGGCCGGGAAGAAGGCGGCAACGCACCCCATGGCCCGCAAGGCACGCGCGCTGTGGATCAGCCTGCACCATTTGAACGTGGTGCAGAACCCGGCAGAAGAGGCGCTGGAAGCATTCGCCCGGCGACAGCTGGGATGCACCAAGCTGAACTGGGCCAACCAGCGCGAAGCCTACAAGCTGATCGAGGCGCTGAAGGCCATGGCGCTGCGCCATGGCTGGCGCCAGACGGCGGCGCATGACGGGCACAAGCTGAGCCCGAAAGAGCTGCAGATGCACCTGTGCGAAGTGATCCTGGCCAAGCTGAAGGAAGGCGGCCACGTTCCGGCCGACTGGTATCTGGACGTGGCAGCCAAGCGGCTGTGCGGGATCGATACCGGCGCCACCGAAACGGGATACACGGCCGAGGATTACGGCCGCCTGGCCAAAGCGCTGGGCGATAAGCTGCGCAGCCTTGCCAACCCGGTGCCCGAAGCATGAGCGCGGTGACGAAGGACCTGCTGCGCCAGGTGGAACGCGTGGCCATTGCCCCGCTGCGGCGCATCGAGGCCGCGCGCCCCAAGGGGTACGTGCACACAAACTACGCCGCCTGGAAACTGCGCAAGCGCGAGGTCGAAACCCATGCCGCGAAGGAACTGGCCGCGATCGGCGCGACAGTGATCTGGAGCGGGAACAGCGCATCGATCGCATTGATGGGCATCACCGCGCGATCGGGCCGCGGCCTGCTGGGCGCGTTGCAGAATTGGCGCGGCAAGGCCGAGCAATCGCTGAAAAAAGGAGAACCGCCGTGTTCAAGCCTAACGAGCGCCCGTTGAAGCGCGAATACGAAACGCTGGGATGGCTGGACCTGCCCGAGCTGGGGCGCCGGGAACGCCCGGCACCGGGCCGGTTACGGGCGGCAATCACCATCACGGTCTGCGCGGTTCTGGCGGCCATTGCCACCGCGATCGCGGCGGCAAGCTGATGGCGGGGCCGCGCATGACCGATCACGCGATGATCCGCTTCCTGGAGCGTGGCGGCGGCGTGGCAATCGAAGAGATGCGCGAGAGCATCGAGGCTTCCCTTGCCCGTGCGCACGAAGCCGCCCGGACAATGAGCACCCACGATTATCTGGTCCGCATCGACGGACTGGTCTTCGTGGTCCGGGGCGAAAAGGTGACCACCGTTCTGCCCGACATACACCCCGGCCAACATGCGGCCGCGCTGCGCCAATGAGCGAAGAGCTGACCGCCAGCCTGACCGCCCTGCTGGGTGAAGAGGGCCTGATCGCCCTGGCCGAAAATTTCGGCGGGCGGCGGCTATATGTGCCGGGCGATATCCAGAGCGACCACCCGATTTTCAAGGCGCTGGGCGAAGAGCGCGCGCGCAAGCTGACCAACCTGTATTCGCCGGCGATGATCCGCGTACCCCTTGCCCGGACGATCCGCGCGAGGCATTACCGCGCCCAGGGCGATTCCAATGGCGAAATCGCAACGAAGCTGGGCATGACGGAAACGGGCGTCGATAAGATCTTCGACCGCATGGACAACCCGCCCGACAAGGGCAGCGCCCAGCTTTCCTTCCAGATTTGACCGCCATGCCCGCGCCCGCGGGCATGCTATCCACGGCGCGCCAACCGTACACCGGCCTGCATGGACGCCGAGAAAACCCCCGCCGAACCGATCGTGGTCACCGCCTTTAGCGAGCGGTTCGAGCATGCCTTTGCCGACCTTCTCGGCATCGAGGGCGGTTTCGTCGACGATCCGGTCGATCGCGGCGGGGCGACCAAATACGGCATTTCGCTGCGCTTCCTGAAAAGCGAAGGCCAGATCGATGAGGACCTGGACGGGTACGCCGATTTCGACCTGGACATGGACGGCGATATCGACGGCGCCGATATCCGGCGATTGACCGTTGGTGATGCGAAATCGCTGTACAAGCGATCTTTCTGGGAAGTGCTGGAATGCGAGAGTTTTCCTAAGCCGATCGGGGAAATGCTGTTCGACCAGGGCGTGAACGGCGGCAACCACGCGGCGAAGAAGCTGTTGCAGCGGGCGATCAACGCCGTGCTGCGCGCAGGCCGTTATCGCACCATCCCGTTGAAGGTCGACGGGCAGATCGGTGAGCGGACCCGAAGCGCCTTCGATTCGATGTGGGCGCGGCACCCCGGCCAGTTGGTGATCGAATACCGCGAGGCCGTGAAGGATCGTTATCTCGCGATCGTGCGCCGCAACCCCAGCCAGGCGCGGTTCCTGAAGGGCTGGCTGAACCGGGCCGAAAGGCTGGGCCGATGATCGGCACGCTTCTGGGATGGGCACTGGGCCTGGGCAATCTGATATCGCGCATTGTGCGCGGCATTTTCGACTGGATGACCGAGGATCTGCGCCATGCGGCCATCGCCATGCTGGGCGCGGTCCTGGCGGTCACTTGGTTCGTTTCGATCCCTGACCTGAAGCGCGACGTGGCCGAGCGCACAGCCGAGCGCGACGAAGCCCGAGGCGAGCGCGATGATGAACGCGCCGCGCACGGGCAGACCAAGACCGATTACCGCGAGGCCCAGGCCGAGGCCGCGCGCCAGGAGCAGAAGCGCATCGAGCGCGTGAAGGCCGAACAACAGGAGATAACCGATGCGGTGGAAGCCGATTATCGCCGTCAGCTTGCTGGCCTGCGTGCCCGTGCTGAGCGGCTGCGCGAAGAGTTACGAGCCGGAGCCGGTGCTGCCGGTGCGGGCGGAAGTGGCGAAATGCCCGGCCATTCCACTGCCACCGGCCGAACTGCTGAAGCGGCCGGTGATCGTGGATTTTCTGCCGCCTTCGATCGAGGCGCGGCCGAACAATTAGAGCGCGACGTGATCGCCACAGGCCAAGCGATCCAGCTTAACGCATTGATCGATTGGTTGCTGGCGCAGGCCGCGATCGATCCCAATGCAGCGGAGCCGCAGTGATGGAGCTGGGTGAACGCGCGATCGAAAGCAGCAGCGCCTTTGCCGATGCCGAGCGCGAGCGCGTGATCCAGCGCGCGCAGGCGAAGCTGGCGCTGAAGGGCGACGAGTTCTGCCAGGATTGCGGCGAACAAATCCCCGCTGCGCGCCGGGCGGCGCTGCCCAGCGCAACACGGTGCATGCCCTGCCAGACCAGCCGTGAAAGGCATACGCGATGATCGAGGGACCCGTGGCCTTCCACAAATTCGCCGCCAGTTGGGCGGTTGCGGCGCTGGCGAGCGTACCGCTGGATAAGGCGGCACCGCAGGCGGAAACCGTTCTGCTGCTGGGCGGTGTGGAAATACCGATAATCACCGCTGCGCTTGGCCTGCTGGGCGTGGCTTGCGCGCGGTTTCTGGCGCTGCCGAAAGAACGATCGCTGGGCACGCCGCGATTCCTGGTGGTCAGCCTGCTGATGGTGGTGGCGGTGCAGTTGTGGATCGTGGAGGCGCGGCCGGGCTGGCTGTTCGCTTTCGTTCTTTCGATCGGGCTGGGGTTTTCGGGATTTTCGCTGATCGAGCTGCTGGGCGACCAGGTGAAGGAAACGGTGAAGGCCGGGTTCGAAGGCGCGCGGGGTGCCTTTGCCAAGCTGTTCAAGACATCGAAGGACGGGGACGCGGATAATGGATAGCGGCAAACTGATGGAGCTGGCGATAATCGCCTTCATCGTGATCGGGATCGTCGTGGCGGTCTGGCGGGGCGGCGCGGCCAACCCTGTAAGCACCGGGACGGTGCAGCATAAGGTCAACAATTTCGGCCACGAAATGAACGCACTGGGCACCAAGTTATCCGACTTCGGTGAACAGATCAGCCGCCTGCAGGAAAGCAGCGCATCGGCCGAAGACGTGCGCCGTATCGAGGCCGAGCTGCGCGCCCAGGAAGAAAAGACCGAGAAATTTGCCGGCGCGCTGCTGAAGGTGGACGAAGAGTTGCAAGCCATGCGCCGGGACCGCGCGCTGAGCAACCAAGCGATCGAGGCGCTTTCCAAAAGCGTGCGCACGCTTTTTGCCGAGCTGAAGGAACACCGCGAAGACGTGGCCGAAAAGCTGGGATGGCTGCCCGCGCTCAAGGAGCAGGTGGAAAGCAACAGCCGCGCGATTCAGAATATCGGCACACAGCTGCCCGGCATCCGCGACAAGCAGGACGACATGGCGCGCGAAGTCAGCGCCACGGCATCGGACCTGAAGATCATCGGTCGGCAGATCGACCGGCTTTACGATGTGCTGATCCCGAAAGGACTGGATAGATGAGCGTGGGGCAGAACCTTAAAGAGCGCCTTGCCGCAGATGCGCGGCTACAGATCCTGCGCGAGCTGGCCGAACAGGTAGACGGCCGACTTTCCATCCTGCCCTTGCAGCGGGCGCTGGACGTTTATGGCATCAGGCGTGATCGCAGCTGGGTGTTCACCCAGCTGCGCAAGCTGGAGGCGCTCGACGCGATCGATATCCAGATGGCTGGCGACCTGCCGATTGCCCGGATCGCACGTGCCGGCCGCGATCACCTGGACGAACGCGGTGTGATCGAAGGCGTCACCCGCCCGGCCGAGGCGGAATGACATGGGCAACGCCATGGGCATCATCGTTTTTCTGATCGGCGCGGGGCTGGTGTATCTCCTGGCGCTGGATATCCTGAATGTGAAACTGCACCTGCGCCGGTGGGTGGCGCTGGCGATCGCCAGCGTCTGGCCTGCCTTGTTGGTGATTGCGCTGGTGTTTCTGTGCGTCGACGCGATCGAGTTGGCCTGGCGCCGACGCAACCGGCGGAGGGGCGCATGACCACGCAGGCCTTGGACGCGATCGAACGCCTGATCGCCGCCCTCACCTATGACAAGATCGAGCATATCGACGCCGCCAGCGGTGACACGATTGCCGAAGGCGAGGGAATACCGCTGCTCCGGCGCAGCATTGCCCAGGATCTTCGCCAGATCGAAGGCCAGCTGGGCGCCCACGCCAAGGGACGCACGATCCTTGGTGCTACTGCCGATGCTATCGACGAAGCTTTGCTGGCTGCGGCCGAGGCGAAGGCCGATCTGCCGGGAGGTGGCACATGAAGCGCGAAGCACGCGGACGCGGCCACCTTTCGACGATCGACATGCTGCCCGAAGAGGCGGAAGAGGATATCGTTTGGGCGCTGGAATGCCTGCGCGAAAACAAGCTGCCGCAAACCACGATCCTGGAAGAATTCAACCTGCGCCTGGCGGATAAGGGCATCGATCCGATCAGCAAGAGCGCGTTCGGCCGGTATTCGATCCGTAAGGCGCGCCAGTTCCGGCAGCTGGATGCGGTGCGCCGCATGTCATCCGAACTGGTCGAAACGCTGGGTCCGGAAGGTCCGGACGAAGTGACGGTGATGGTGGCGGAGATGATCAAGACCGCCGCCTATCAGGCGCTGGAAGGCGGCGAGCTGAGCACGAAGGAAATCATGGAGCTTTCCCGGTCGCTGCAATCGGCGGTTGGTGCGCAGTCCAAATCGGACGAATATCGCAAGCAATTGGAGCGGCGCGTTACCGAGCAGGTCGAAGCTGCGGCCGATCGGGCCGAACAGGTGGTGCGCGAAGCCGGGCTTTCGGCCGAAGCGATCGCCCAGATGCGGCGCGAGTTCCTGGGCGTCAAATCGTGAGCGCCAAGCTGTTCAAGATCGCCGCTGACCCAGCGAAAATAGCTGCGGAGCTTCGTGAAGTGATGCCGGTTGGAGATGATGCCGATCCTGCTGAGGTCTTTGCATATCTCGACCGCGAGGAGAATGTGCGCCGCATCACCGCCAAGTATGCGAGTGGATGGTCGATCCGGATCAACATCAACGCTCAGGGGCATATCACAAGCCGCTCAACCAGCCTTAGGTTAGAGGGCAAGGTTGGCGCGCGATGATCGAGGCCGATACCCTCCCCACGGCCGATCAGGCGCCGCCGCGATCGCCGATCGACGATTGGGTGCCGGGAATGGTGCCGCCTGCGGATCTGGACCCGCTGGCCGATGGCATATTGATGGCGCACCAGAAGGCGTGGATCGAGGATACATCGCCGCTTAAGCTGGCGAAGAAAGGCCGCCGTACCGGCATCACCTTTGCCGAAGCGCTGGATACCACTCTGATCGCGGCCGCCGCCAAGAGCGCGGGCGGCATGTCGACCTATTACATCGGCGATACGAAGGACAAAGGGCTGGAGTTCATCCGCACCTGCGCCAATTTCGCCCGGCACGTGGCCAAGGAACTGCTGACGGTCGACGAATTCCTGTTCGACGATGTGCAGAGCGACGGATCGAGCAAGCAGATCGCCGCCTATCGCATCCGCTTTGCATCGGGGCACGAGGTGGTGGCGCTATCGAGCAACCCGGCCAATATCCGCGGCCTGCAAGGGCGCGTGATCATCGACGAGGCTGCATATCACCGCAATGTCGCCGCAGTGATCGATGCGTGCAACGCACTGCTGATCTGGGGCGGCGTTATCCGCATCATTTCGACGCACAACGGCAACCTCAACCCGTTCAACGAGCTGATCCGCGAGAGCGAGGCTGGGCAGTACGACTATTCCATCCACCAAATCACTTTCGACGACGCGGTGGAGAACGGGCTGTACGAACGCGTCTGCCTGATGAAGGACGAAGAGCCGACGGTCGAAGGCAAGGCCGAATGGTATCGCATGGTGCGGCGATCCTATGGCAGCCGGGTAGAGGCCATGCGCGAAGAGCTGGACGCAATCCCGCGCGAAGGCGAAGGCGTGTTGCTGCCGCTGGCCTGGATCGAGGCGTGCAGCACCGATCGCTATCAGGTACGGCGGTGGTCATCGCCGCCCAGGCACGCGCAGCTAGGCGAATTCGTCCACTGGCCCGAACGCACCCGCAAAGCCGAAATGCTGATGTGGCTGGAGGAACAGGTGCGCCCGGTGCTGAAGGCATACGCCGGACAGGGCTTCACCTGGTTCCTGGGCGAGGATTTCGCCATGCGTCAGGACCGCACCTGCCTGGCGCTGGGGTACACCGATCAGCAGTTGAAGCGCCACGTGCCGCTGATCATCGAAATGGCCCAGTGCCCGTACGACCAGCAGAAGCAGGCGCTGTTCTGGGCGGTCGATCTGGTGATGGAGTTGAACCGGTTCGGCGGCGGCATTCTGGATGCCAATGGCAACGGCATGGCGCTGGCGCAGGAAGCGGCCCAGCGATACGGGCCGGAGCGGATCGTGGAGCTGATGCCGTCCGATGCCTGGCGGCGCGAGACCGGGCCGCGCTTTCGTGCAGCATTCGAAGACGGGACGATCCTGATCCCGGCCGATGCCGACATTCGCGGCGACCTGCGCCAGCTGCAGACGATCGGCGGGGTGGCCAAGATGCCCAGCCACATCCGCAATGAAGGCACCGATGGCGGCAAGCGGCACGGCGACGGCGCGATCGCGCTGTGGAATTTCCACGCCGCCAGCATGAACGAGACGATCCCCGATTATGCATACCGCCCGGTAAAAAGCAGCGCGGGCACCGGATATGGCGGCGATGACGACGACGATGGCGAGAGACGAAATTGGTGGCGCCAGCCATTGGGCGCAGGCCGCGGATTGGGGGCGCTATGAGAAATTGCGCGAGAATGGCCGCTGAGCGGGGCCAGCGCCCCATGACAGCCAATTTTCAATCACCTGCCTTCTCAGGCCCTTTAAAATCGCCGCTAGGGGGTATTTCAAACCGAAGGGACATTCCAAAATGACGGGGCTGGTCGATCAATGGGGCAATCCGCTGCGCAAGGCGGTGCTGACACGCGAGGTTGCCGGGCCGACCCTGGCGGGCGTGCGGCAGCCGATCGCCGGCTATCCCGCCGATGGCCTGAACCCGATCAGACTGGCCAATATCCTGCGCGAAGCGGACCAGGGCGAACCGCTGAGCTATTTCGAGCTGGCCGAACAGATCGAGGAACGCGACCTGCATTATGTGGGCGTGCTGGGCACGCGCAAACGCGCCGTCAGCCAGTTGGATATCACGGTGGAACCGGCTTCGGACAGCGCGGAAGACCAGCGCCGCGCCGATATGGTGACCCAATGGCTGAAGCGCGACGAACTGGCGGACGAGATGTTCGATATCCTGGACGCGGTCGGCAAAGGGATATCGTGGACCGAAATCATCTGGGACCATAGCGAAGGGCAATACCAGCCCGCGCGCCTGGAACGGTGCGATCCGCGGTTCTTCAGATATGCGCCCGATGGCCGCACGCCGATGCTGCGCGGGGGAGAGGATGGCCGGGGCGAAGACATTCCGCTGCCCGGTTTCAAGTTCATCCAGATGCAGATCAAGGCGAAGAGCGGGCTGCCGATCCGTTCCGGCCTGGCGCGGATTGCCGCGTGGAGCTGGATGTTCAAGGCATATACCCAGCGCGACTGGGCGATCTTTACGCAGACCTATGGGCAACCGATCCGCGTGGGCAAATATCATGCCAGTGCCAGCCAGGACGATCGCGATACGCTGTACCGCGCGGTGGCCAATATAGCGGGCGATTGCGCGGCGATCATTCCGGACGGCATGGAGATCGATTTCGTCGAGGCCAGCAACGTTACCGCCGGATCGGCGCTTTACGAAAAACGGGCGGACTGGCTGGACCGGCAGATATCCAAGGCCGTTCTGGGCCAGACCAACACCACCGATGCGCAGGCCGGCGGGTTGGGATCGGGCCAGGCGGATGCGCATAACGATGTGCGCGAGGATATCGAAAAGGCGGACGGCAAAAGCGGATCGGCCGTGCTGAACCGCGATCTGGTGCGCCCGTGGTGCGATCTGGAATTCGGGCCTGGCGGGGCATACCCCAAAGTAACGATTGCGCGGCCGGAACCCGAAGACCTGAAGCTGCTTTCGGAAAGCCTGAAGGAAATGGTGCCACTGGGCCTGCGCGTGAGCGCAACCGAGATCCGCGGCAAGTTCGGCCTGAGCGATCCCGGCGAGAACGACGAAATCCTGACCGCGCCGCGCACCGAAAGCCCGGCCATCGGGATCGATCCCGCACGTGCAGGCTCCGAACGATCTGCCCTGACGCTGCATGCCCGGCAGGAGCCCGGCCACCCTGCCGAAATCATCGCGCTGCAGCTGGCCCAGGCAGGCGATCGCCATATTCGCGAGATGGCCGAAACGATCGAGACCATGCTGGAGCGCGCAAACGACCTGCACGAATTCCACGCCATGCTGGGAAGCGCGTTCGGAGATATCGATAGCGGCGCGCTGGCCGACGTGATTGCGGGCGGGCTGGCGGCCGCGCATGCCGCCGGGCGGAGCGATCTGGCCGACGAGAGCGCGTAATGCCCGGCGACAGCGACCAGCATCCTTCGGCTGTATCTGGCGCGCTGGGGCGGCCGTTTACCGAACAGGTCGCCTTTTTCCGCCGCAAGCTGGGCAACCAGGTGCCAACGCAGCGGTGGGACGATATCACCGGCGCGGCGCATGACGATGCGTTCATGGTGGCTGGCGCGGTCAAGGCCGATCTGTTGTCCGACCTCGCAGCCGCGGTCGACAAGGCGATTGCCGAAGGGCGTGGGATCGAAGATTTCCGCCGCGACTTTCGCGCGATCGTGAAGCGCCATGGCTGGACCGGGTGGGCGGGCGAAGGCAGCACGGGCGGCGAGGCATGGCGCGTGGGCGTGATCTATCGCACCAATTCGTATACCAGCTATGCGGCCGGGCGATATGCGCAGTTGCAGGCGGAAAATTACAAGTGGTGGGTTTATCGCCACGGCGGCAGCCTGGAGCCGCGGCCGCACCATCTGAGCTGGGATGGCACCCCCTTGCCGCCCGATCACCCGTTCTGGAAAACGCATTACCCGCCCAGCGACTGGGGTTGTTCCTGCTATGTCGTGGGGGCGCGGAGCGAACGCGGTATCAAGCGTGTGGGCGGCGTGCCTGGCAAGCAGTTGCCCGATGGCTGGAACAGCCGCGATCCGAGAACCGGCGCACCGCCCGGCATCGGCAAGGGCTGGGATTATGCGCCGGGCGCCAGCGTTTCGGAAACGATCCAGGCCATGGCGCGCAAGGTGGGCGCGTGGGATTACCAGATCGGCAAGGCGTTCATGGCCAGCCTGCCAGCGAAGACCGCCGATGCCCTGGCCGATAGCTATCGCGCGCTGCCCGGCACTGCGGCCGATGCCCGCCGCTATGCCGCGCAGGTGCTGGAGCCCAGGCCAGACCTGCCCGCACCGCCCACGCGCACGCTGGGCCGATTGCGCAGCGATCAGGCGCGCGCGATCGAGGCAGAGCTGGGGCGATCGGTCGAAGGCTTCGATTTCAGCCTGGACGCTTCGGCCGTGGGCCATGTGCGCGGTGAACATGGCGATGCGCTGAAGGAATGGCGCAGCAACCAGCGCGCGGTGACGATTGCCGATTATGCGCAGCTGCCGCGCATCGCCAGCGCGGGCAAGCTGGTGCGGTTGCCGGGTAAATCGGACATGGGCGAGGATCTGTTCGAACAGCGTCTGACGATCGGCAACGATACTTTCGTGGCCCGCTGGGTGGCGCGCGGCCGGATGCGGCGCACGGTGGCGCTGAAGACCCTGTTCATCGAAGAGAAAAAGCGCGGCCCGAAGCCTACGTCCTGATCCGTTCCCGGTTATTGGCCGGGCGGCCCGATCCGCGCGTTCCCA
>MDTG01391936.1_pt1 | contig 15672 bp, 13 predicted proteins | sample 811421 | NCBI WGS metagenome assembly MDTG01 (sample SAMN05326645, study PRJNA326480) | marine metagenome | isolation source: seawater | place: Pacific Ocean: South East | collected 2011
GACAGTGGCCTGCCTGTAATCTTTGGGCGCGAAGATATTTCATATGTAACCTGTTCGGATGAACATGGGATCATTGAGGACAAAAATAACAAATTAAAGATTAATGATAAGTTGTTACTCATCCCCGGTCATTGTGACCCTACTTGTAATCTACATGACTGGTATGTATGCATTCGAGGAGGAGCAGTTGTTGAATTATGGCCAGTCAATGCAAGGGGTAAAGCGTTGTAAAAGAGAAGAATATTGAATCATTTTTAAACCTTTTTTTATTCGGCTAATGTCGATGACATATCAAAAGTTGATTAATATAATTATGTTAAATTGACGCAATAACAAAAAATTACTGTCGCAATATGCATTTTTCAAGATATTTTATTGACACTTTTCGTAAATGTTTATAAACAACCGGCTTATAACATATATTTTACATAGGGCGACAAAATGCAGGCCGACATAAAATCTCTTTGCAGAAACCAACTATGGAGCACTCGCTCAATTTGCATAGAATTTTTTGGTACAACTTCTCCTTCAAATTTAAAAAAAACAGAGCGTTGGCTTGCAGCTCAGAAATTAAATCATTCCCCTCTAAACCAAAATACAATTAATGATGAACATGGACGATCAGCAAAAGCACTAGTTGCAGAGCAAATAATTGACAACGCTAAAAAAAAACGAAAGCTAGTATTGTTTGCAAAGTTTTATTCCGCGGAAATAGGGATCCTCTTTACCAACGATGGCCGCAAAGGTCGACGTTGGATCTTTTTTAATTCCTCCAATCCATCATTCGATGAATTACAAAGCGCTTTGGAACTTTTAGTTTCAACTGAAAAAAAAGACACTATGATTTTTCCTTCTGGTCCGCTGGTTTGCCTTTTTCGGGAACTTGCACGTCAGTGGAAGAGCAATGAAATCAAAATTTCCGGTCGATATCGGCTTCGCCTTGTATTAGAAATATACTCCCACGGTCTCGGTGATGTTCATAATTGTTTTAAAGATAAACTTCAGCCCGAAAAACAAGCCAAAGGCACGCATCTTGACCATCTTGAAGCTGAAGCAATTCACATTCTACGTGAAGTGGCTTCAGAAGCTGTTAATCCTGTCATGTTATATTCGATTGGAAAGGATTCACAAGTTCTTCTGCACCTGGCACGAAAAGCCTTTTACCCGAGTCCCATACCTTTCTCATTTCTACACATAGATACAAAGTGGAAATTTCAAGCAATGTATGATTTTCGTGATTTTGTAGCTAATGAGGCCGGGATTGATTTCTTGGTTCACACTAACTCTGAGGGGCTCAAGAAAAACATCAACCCCTTTGATCATGGGTCAGAGATTCACACACACATAATGAAAACTGAGAGCTTAAAATGTGCCATAGAAAAATATGACTTCGATGTAGCTATTGGTGGGGCACGGCGCGACGAAGAAAAATCACGTGCAAAGGAAAGAATTTTTTCATTCCGCTCGAGTTCCCATCGATGGGATCCAAAAAACCAGCGGCCAGAGTTGTGGCGGCACTATAATTTGCAAAAAAATAAAGGAGAGAGCATTCGTGCTTTCCCAATCTCTAACTGGACCGAATTAGATGTTTGGCTATACATCTACCGAGAACAAATACCAGTAGTCCCACTGTACTTTGCTGCAGAACGCCCTGTCGTTATTCGAGACGACCTACTTATAATGGTAGACGATGACCGCTTTCGACTGAGGGAGGGCGAAAAAATAATAATAAAAAAAATACGGTTTCGATCTTTAGGCTGCTATCCACTATCTGGAGCAATTGAGTCAGATGCTGACGATTTAAGTGCAGTCATATTAGAAATTCTGAGTGAAAAAAGTAGCGAACGGGTGGGAAGAGTGATTGATAACGATACATCTTCGAGCATGGAGAAGAAAAAACATGAAGGTTACTTCTAATGGTCAGTTATCAAAATCAAGCTGAGCAGTTCAATAGATATTTGTCAGAAAAAGCTGGCTTGAGTACCCTTCGTTTTGTTACCTGCGGAAGTGTTGATGATGGGAAAAGCACGCTTATTGGCCGCATATTGTATGAAGCAAACATGATTTTGGGAGATCGGCTTGCTTCCCTGAAAAATGATTCAATAAAGAGTGGAACACAGGGAGACAATATTGACTTCGCTCTAGCCGTCGATGGTCTTTCTGCAGAGCGTGAACAGGGCATAACAATCGACGTCGCCTACTGTTATTTTTCAACTGAACGCCGTAATTTCATTGTTGCAGATGCTCCCGGACATGAACAATATACCCGCAATATGGTTACGGGCGCATCTAACGCTGAATTAGCGGTAATACTCATTGACGCCCAGAAGGGACTTCTTGAGCAAACTCGTAGACATTCTATCATCTGCTCTACTCTTGGTATCAAAAATATTGTTCTCGCAGTAAATAAAATGGACCTTGTTGGTTATAATAAAGAAGTTTTTGATAAAATTAGAGCTAGTTTTTGTGAATTTGCTGAAGAATTGATATTTGAAACCATTACCGCAATTCCCATGTCTGGATTGATTGGCAATAACATTTCTCAAAAATCCGCAGAAACAGAATGGTATCAGGGGCCAACATTACTGAGCTACCTTGAGAGTGTTGATACTTCAAGCGACCGGTCAAAAAAACCCTTTCGTATGCCAGTTCAATGGGTAAACCGGCCCAATTCTGAATTCAGGGGTTTTTCTGGAACAATTACATCTGGTTACATAAAAACTGGGCAAAAGGTTAATATTTTACCCTCTGGTGAAACTGCAAATATAAAAGAAATATTACTTTTCAAAGAATCACTTCCCGAAGCTGCAGCCAACCAAGCCGTGACAATAACTCTAAACCGCGAAGTTGATGTATCTCGAGGTGACGTAATCGTTGACGCCGATTCTCCCACAGACGTCAGTGACCAGTTCGAAATCGAACTCGTTTGGATGGAAAAAGAAGTTGGATATAGTGGAAGATCCTATCTACTGAAAATAGGCTCGGTCTTGGCAAAGGCAGAAATCACCAAGATTAAACATAAAATAAATATATCAACTTTTGAAAAGTTGGCTGCCACCAGATTAGAACAAAACGATCTAAGCGTTATCAATATCAAGTTAGACCGCAACATCCCATTTGAAAAATTTTTAGACTGTTCCAATCTAGGAGGATTGATTCTAATTGATCGGATAACCAATCAGACTGTTGCTGCAGGCATGATAAAATTTCCACTCAGACGTTCAAAAAGTATATTCTTTCATAAACTAGATATTGATAAATCCGCTCGAAATGTTTTGAATGGACACAAAAGTAAAATCTTCTGGCTAACTGGCTTGTCAGGCTCAGGAAAGTCAACAATCGCAAATGCACTTGAAAAAGAACTTCACGCTCAAGGAATTCGCACTTACATCCTTGACGGTGATAATGTACGACACGGCCTCAATCAAGATTTGGGTTTTACCAATGAGGACCGGGTTGAAAATATTCGTCGTGTCAGCGAGGTTGCTAAGCTCATGGTAGATGCTGGAATCGTTGTAATTACCGCATTTATTTCACCCTTTAAAGCTGAACGGGAACTAGCACGAGCATTGTTTGAAGAAGAAGAGTTCTTGGAGGTATTTATAGATGTGCCACTAGAAGTAGCAGAGTCTCGCGATCCAAAAGGTCTTTACAAAAAAGCGAGGGATGGAGGACTATCTAATTTCACTGGCATAAGCAGTGCCTATGAGCGTCCAGAAAATCCAGAAATACATATTGATACGGCACAACAAGACGTTGCAAGTTCTGTGAAACTGGTTCTAGATAAGGTATCGTTTTAAGTAAAATTATATGAGCTTACTCAATCATTTCGGCTTTAAGCCATTTAACAACGATACTTATACACCAATTATTCATTCTACTTGATTGAACTCAAAAAAGGCCCCTGATATGTCTGATGAAGATATTGAGCAACTAGAATGTTATGTTCCAGCAATATTTGAAGATGAGAGAGGATGGTTTTCTACAACATTTTCTTTGGCTGATTTCAATCGTAATAGAAAGAAGTCATTTAAAGTTGTCCAAAGAAACATGAGCAAGAGCAAAAAGAATGTTCTTAGGGGGTTACATTTTCAGATCGGACATAATGCTCAAGCAAAAATCGTCTCAGTAATTGAAGGTGAAATACTTGATGTGGTTGTTGATCTAAGGGAATATTCTCCAAACTTTGGAACTTTTGCTAAAAATATTTTGTCTAGTCAAAACCAAAAATGCCTCTACGTGCCAAAGGGTTTTGCTCACGGCTTTTTTACACTTTCCGATTCAGCCACTATAGAATATCTTGTGGACGCTCCTTATGACCCTGAAAATCAGCGTTGTTTGATCTGGAATGACCCACTAGTTGCAATAGATTGGCCCGAAAAGATTAAACCGATATTGAGTAATAAGGATGCCAACGGCCTCTGTTTTACAAGCATTAAACATTTTTTGTAACTGGGAAGTTGATGCTATATCTGAAATTGAAAAATTTAATTTGGGGGCTGTCCATTAAACGTTTCAGTGACAATTTTAATATCTCGTGAAAATGTCCAAATCTATTAACACTATTATAGGAACTTGCTATAAAACCCTTCATGTTTTTCCATCGTAAATCACAGGGCTCTCTATGCGTTGGTTTAGAACTTTAATTTCTGGTTGATGATTTACATTCTCTTCATAAACAGCGAGCATAGAGGATAAGCGGTTAATAATGTCACTGAAATTATTGAACCGAGTGTTTCGAAAAATTATCGGTTCATCGTCATACCGAATTTTTAAAATGATATCTTTCGCTTTTCCAAATCGGCACCAAGATGGTCCGGGACCCTCTATTGCATAATCATCTACAACTATGGTTCCATCGACAGCGCCAATTGTTATTTGACCATTCTTTATTGTTTGGACTTGTCCGGGTAACAACCCAACTTTGGTGGGGGAGCCTTTGGAACTTGGAACCAGTAACCACTTGGTGCCACGATAATAGGCAATGCTTGGCCCCATTCCAACAATCGTCGAGCATTTCTCTGACCAATCAATAATTGGAAGAGGGTCATTTGGGTTGGACGTATGATTAACCACCTAGTTATCCTATAAAATTTTCTAAGGATCTAAAATCACCATATTTTTTTGACTTCTTTATATTGAGAGCTTGAAAACATCGTGCAACTAAACTTTTGGAAGCCAACTGTAAAAGCAAATATTGTTTACACTAAACCGGATCTTTTCATCTAAGTTTATTGAAATTCAAAAATTACTCGATAAGTCATAATTTATATTTCAAGCTGGTTTAATAGCCATAAAAATGTACCGATTTAGTGAAAACAGGTAATCCCCGATATTATCAATTTCAATCTGTAGTGATAAAAAACGTTCTAAGTCTCTCGAAGTGAAAGCCGGTGCTTCCTCCATCATGGCTTTTATAAACTGACAAGTTTGATAAGCGTAGCTGTCTGTCTCAAACGACCAATTTGTAAGGTTCAATGCACTCCGTCCACCTATTTCAAAGCCTACTGCGGTTAAACGCCGAGACAATGTTCTAGGAAGATGAGGATCATGGTATTTGGTTAACAACAAGTCCACCGCCCGTTCCGTCAAGTCCGGGTCTGGGGAATTCCACACAAGTGATTGCCAATCGGTATCAAGAATTACAGCTCTTCCCCCAGGTTTAAGGACTCGAAAAATCTCAGCAATAGCTTTATCCGCGTTTTTGCAGAAACTTAATGCCTGTGCCATTGATAGCGCATCTAAGGAATTGTCTTCAAATTGAAGGTTTGTCATATCTCCTTCTATAAAAACGCAATTAGGATAATCTTTTTTTGCCTGCTCGATCATCTTGGGTGATATATCGATACCAAATGACTTTCCACTGGGCCCAAGTATTTTATTTGCTTCTTCAACCATGGCGCCGGTTCCTGACCCGATGTCGGCATATATTTCGTTGTTCTTTAAACCAAGAATTGAGAGCATCTCTTGACGTTGAATTTCCATCTCCGAAATCAAAGCCAAATCATGTTGCACTCTAGAAAATCTTAACCGCTTAAAATATTTCTCACTCATTATCGCTCCAAAAATCTAACGCTTTAAAATTTTGCCTCCCTGTTTAATCAAACAAAACCAGTCGAACAAGATAAGATTTTCCAGAATCACGTAAAGAGAATTAAAAAAGCGCATTAATCCGGGCAAAATCTTGAAAATTTACTCACTGACCCAATTTTGCTCGATGGCAAGACTATTAAAAGATTATCTTTGTGTTGTTATATTAAACTTACATTTCATTCTTTTGCGTGATTTTTGTATATGGTCACCAACATCAGCGTAGGCTATACTAATCCAAGAAAAATCAAATTCAGTTTTTCCAAACCACCACAAGAACTTTGAAAGAATCGGAAGCTTTTTATGTCACTATTTCCCAGTGATGAGCCATGCCTAGTAGTGGTGATGTATCATTTTATCTATGAGGATCCCCCAAAAATTCTTAAACACGTTCCACATTTAAAATTGAGCGTGTTCGTCGAGCAAATTAGGCAAATGAAGAGTGCAGGATTTGTTTTTGATGGAAGTGTCTCACTTTCAGACTTTATCCTGAATTCTCATGTAAAAGGACCGAGATTTCTATTGTCTTTTGATGATACTTTGCGCTGTCATAGTTCGGTCGTGGCACCTACTCTTGACAATGAAAATGTTAAAGGGGCCTTTTCAGTTTATACAAAACCCTGGGAAGATGGACAGTTTACATCCTTAGAAATGCAGAGACTTATTCAATATTCAATATTTCACTACGATAAATTTCTTGAAGTTTTTTTTGAAACGTGTCGCGAAAAGTTAATAATCAGCGAAAAGGACTTGGAAAAAATTAAACCCAAAAATGAAAATATAACGGCTTGCACGAATTTATACCCAAACGATAAGTTTTATTCGAATGAAGAGAGGTTTTTTCGTTTCATCCGCGATGAAGTTTTGAAGTTTAAGGACTTTGAACTAGCGATATCCTCAATGTTTGAGAAATACTGCTCGCAAGATGACCTCCACAAAGAGCTTTACATGACGCGTAGTGACGCACAAGCTCTAGCGAAAGGCGGTCATTCCATTCTAGCACACAGTCACATGCATCCTTTCAGCCCCGCAGGTTTTGAAGGTAATAAGGTTTATGAGGACATTATCAAGAATAGTCAGATTTTGAGCAAAACCTTGGGATTTCAGCCTAATGGTTTTACTTACCCTTGTGGAATCAAAACTAAAGATTACGCCTCAGCACTTCAGCGAGCTGGATACAAGTTCGCTTTAACGGCTGGCGAATATAACTTTTCAGTTATCGACGTGCCTCAGGCCATGTCCATTAAAAGAGTTGATGCTGCTCAGTTTGACTTGACAAGTCAATCTATGATGGCCTTTGTGAATCACATTTAAAGAAGGTCTTCTTTAATTTAACTCAAATTATAAAGCTACAAATATGACGAAAGATTTGATGTTTCCAGCCACCCAGGCAGGTCTTACCGCTGCGCTCAAAAATACAGGCGTTAAATCAAATAGCGTCGTTTTCCTTCAGGCTGACATACGCCGCATTGGTCGTTTGGATAATTTGATGGACCGAACATTGTTGCTCCAAGCGTATTTTAACGCCTTTTTTACAATACTTGGTAAGCAGGGAACGCTTGTTGTCATGTCAGGCACCGATGTTGCTTGCGGCATCAGGGGTGAGCCATTTATTTTTGAAGAGACCCCCTCTGAGCAGGGAGTATTAACAGAATTTATTCGACAATGTGAACAATCAAAACGATCGATGCATCCGTTGTTTTCTGTCGCTGCCATTGGTCCAAAAGCCGATGAAATATGTGGAAGCCCTTCAAAGAGTGCTTTTGGTTTTGGATCACCGTATGAAAAATTGATAGAGGCAAACGCTTTGAATGTCTTTCTGGGCGTTGATGTAAAAAGGGCTGCAGTAATCCGTTATTTTGAACAAATTTATGGGGTTCCGTATTGTTACACCAAAGAATGGACGATGCCTATTTGGCGAGCAGGCAAAAAAATCAAAGAACGTTATTTCGGTCTAGTTCGTTATTTGAATTGCGGAGTAGATCATGATTCCTTTCAGTTTGAAAATGATCTCTTTGAGAGCAATTTAGTTAAGACAGCCAAAGTTGGGCGAGGCAATGTGCATGTTGTTAATTCAAGAGATATGTCCAAAGTGGCAATAACAGGTTTAAGCTCCGATCCCTTTTATTTTCTTGAAAAACAACCCTTAAAAGAACCGTGGAAAAGGACTATGATGTCATCTTAGGTCGCAGCCGTGATTTGGATTTTACCGAAAGCGCCGTTCTTCGAATGACTTAAAAAGTTTCGCTAGTTCAAGCCTCTTGATCTTCCCAGTGTCAGTCTTTGGGATTTTTTCAACATGAATTAAGACTCTTGGACAAAAAGTTTCATGGAGGGTTTGGCGTAGTTTTTCTAGCAAGTCTTCATCATTTTCTTTATGGGGTGCTGTTTCCAGAACAATACCAATCTCTTCGCTGACAAATTTATTTTTAAACCCCACAATTGCAAAATCTAAAAAGCCAAAATCTTTTCTTATCATTTCCTCGATTTCTAAGATGGAAATAGTTTCACCGCGTCTTTTGATCACTTCTTTAGTCCTGCCTAAAATAAAGAAATAAGGTTTCCCGTTGATGATTCGCTTTTTAGCCAAATCTCCTGTGTTGAGCCACCCATCGATCAGGGTCGCTTTTGTTGCTTTTTCCCCATTTACATAAGACGTCATAAGTGACCACCCACGCATCACTATTTGTCCGATTTCTCCATCTGGGAGTAGCTTTCCGTCTTTGCCCATGATTTCAACAGTTGTCCCCCAAAGTGGGGTCCCAGCGGAGGGTGTCTCAAATTTAAACATCAAATTTTCATATTCTTCAGGACTATTCTCTGGACTACAGAGAAGGTTAAAATTTGTTGCCTCTGACATTCCGTAGCCCTGCAGTATTCGAATGTTGAACTCATTAATAAAAGTTTCAGCCAAAGTTTTTGGCAATGCAGCTGCAGCCGAGACAAAATAGCGAACGTGCGCAGGCTTTTCTCGCTTATCTTTATTTCGCTTGAGCGAAATCAGAGACTGGATAAAGTGGGGCACTAAACTACAGACGTTTACCTGCTCTTTATCGATGACAGACCAAAACGATAATGGATGAAAGCTCCTACATAAAACTAGTGTCGATCGAGAGGCAAGAGAAGCCAGATAAGAGAATCCAAAAGCATTCACGTGATGTAACGGTAGAACACACATATGTATATGATGGCGTTTCATTCCATTTACATTTTGTAATGCAAACGAATTTGCAAGCCATTGGATTTGGGATATCGGCACGCCCTTGGAACGTCCGGTGGTGCCTGAAGTATAAAAAACTGTTGCGATTGCATCGTTCATGTTAGGACTAAAATTGGAGAAATCTGCAGTCGCATTAAGAAACAACCTGTCTCCTTCGCTCTCAAAGTTTATGTGAAACACTTCTGTCAATTCTTCAGGTAGGACGAGGGCATGTTCAGACAAAACCCCTACTACTTTACAATCTTGATTAATGATTTTGATGTGAGAAAGTTTAGGATTTAACTCCACTGGTATAATTGTTGCTCCTAAGCATATTACTGCGCCAAATGCAATTAATTGGGCCGGACTGTTTTGGAATGCTGCAATAACGAAATCACCCGGCCCCACCTTGTGAAAGTCCTTTAAATGATTGGCCAGAGCGCAAACCTTTGATGAATAGTCTTTGAAGCTAAGAACCTGTTCTAAATTGTTGCCCGAATAAAATTTGATGAAGGTTCCATCATCGTTTTGCAAATCCTGAATAAGTGTCAGGAAATTTTTATACTTTGGGTATTCTGAGCAAGTTATTTTGTTGTAAACTTGGGGTATTTGCGTCATTTTATACTCCTGCCGCGTCAAGGTCAGTCGGCTAATAATTAATGAGACAATAGGAATAAGTAAGGATAACTATCGTGACTGAAGCGATCGAAATGAAGCTTGAAAACGTGTTGAATAAGACACTTCCTCATTTGGCAAACATTCAAGCCGACCAAAGTTTTGCAGAAGCCGATTTATTAGATTCCATTGAATATTTAGACTTGGTGATGATCGTTGAAAGTAATTTTCAAATAGACTTGGTGGATGCTGACATTACTGACGAAAATTTTGGAAGTAAGGGCCGGATATTAGCATTGATAAAACGCAAAAAAAATATAATTTAGCTCTAATCTCGGAAATTAAACAAGCAAAGTCAATAGATTATTTATTGTGAAGACTCAATGATTTCGCTGTATAAATGACCCGATTGATTACTCCAAATCAAAAGTTTAGTTATCATAGCGTAGATCGCTTGAAAGATTATGGTTAGTAAAAGCCTCGCAAGTTCAGAGGTTTGGAGGGTTAGTAAACTACTTTTATATAGGAATTATTAATTGTGAGGACTGGATTTAAACCTACAACCTTCAGATGACAAACTTGAAAAGCTAGCGTGCTATGACCCAGGTGTTCCAGCTCTTTATTGTGGGAGGACTAATATTATACATCTTAGGTGGGGTGTCTGGCGATACCCAAAGAATACTTTCACCCCCCTTCTTTTCCAAACGCGATGGTCAAAAATATTGGTGACGGCAATACGATGCTTTAAAAAAGCTCGTAGCCTTCTTTGTCGTTGAAACTGTCAAATGAACATGGAGCTCATGATCGATTGGCTTAAATGATAATCAATGGAGTGGGAAGTAGAGTATATTGGGAACGCAAATGCTCAGTTGATTACCAACAACACTCAGATAATTTGATTGGAGCAAACACCTCTTTTATGCAGTTATAGAGAGGCTTTTTAATATTACGCATGGTAAGATTAGTAGATGGAGGCGGGCGTAACTTCACTCATTAGAAACCTTCGAGAGGGTGTTTTTACCTGAGAATAATGAGAGAATTACTCTAATTTCCAATATTGAAACGCAGCCACTGTTTAAAAGAGTAGGCATAATGAAAAGCACTAAAATTCACCGGCGGAGAACTATTGAGACGCTTGCGCTTTGAATTGCTGTTGATTTAGATAAGCCTTAGATTTTTAATTTTACGTTGAGAGAAAGAAAATGAAAGTTCTTGTAACTGGTTCAGATGGTTTTATTGGGTCGTCTTTGGTTGAAGTATTGGTATCATCGGGTTTTGAGGTGAAAGCATTCGTTTGTTATAACTCATTCAACTCATGGGGTTGGTTAGACCATCTTGATAATTCAATCTTGAAAAACATTGAAATCTTTCAGGGTGATGTCAGAGATTCTAATGGAGTAAAAGAAGCATTAAAGGGCTGTGGAGCTGTCGTCCACTTAGCGGCATTAATTGGAATACCGTATTCCTACCACTCGCCCCAAACGTATATTGATACCAACGTCGTGGGAACGTTGAATGTTTTGCAAGCCGCCAAAGATTTGGAAATAAATAAAGTAATACACACCTCCACGAGTGAGGTTTACGGGACGGCTGAGTACGTCCCAATAGATGAGAAACACCCATTGCAGGGCCAATCTCCTTATTCAGCTTCTAAAATTGCAGCTGACCAGTTGGCTTATTCCTTTTATACTTCGTTTGAAACTCCTGTTATTACTATTCGTCCGTTTAATACTTATGGGCCTCGCCAATCGGCGAGAGCTGTAATTCCGACCGTCATAGCCCAGATCAATAACGGTGCGGAGCGCATAAGTCTTGGAGCTTTATCTCCAACCAGAGATTTCAGTTTTATTTCAGACACAGTTTCAGGTTTCGTCTGTGCCCTAAGAGCAACTTCAGGGTTTGGGGAAACTATAAATTTGGGAAGCAATTTTGAGATATCTATAGGCGAGACTGTAAAGCTAATTTCCAAAATCATGGGTTCAAAGTTATTAATTACTAATGATGGTGAACGTGTGAGACCAGAAAAATCAGAGGTTCAAAGACTCTGGGCAGACAATTCTAAAGCTAAACGTATTTTGAATTGGCAGCCAGAATATGGCGGTTTGAATGGATTTGAGTCCGGCCTAAGAAAAACTATTAATTGGTTTTGTGATGGTGAGAACAGTACAAAGTATAAACATGACATCTACAATATTTGATAACCCAAATCTGGTGGAACGAGTTGGAAACGATATTGTAAATCGGTTAGCATCTGTTCTTGGTGAAGCAAAAGGAACTGTGGCTCTTCACGAGCCTGAGTTTTTAGGCAAAGAGAATGATTACTTAAAATCTTGCATTGAAAGTGGTTGGGTATCATATTCTGGAAGCTTTGTGTCAAAATTTGAGAAAAGCCTCGCAGATTATACGGGTGCAAAATATGCCATTTGTGTTGTCAATGGAACTGTAGCGCTTCAAACTGCCCTTATCTTGGCCGGTGTTAAGCCAAACCATGAAGTCCTCGTGCCTAACCTGAGCTTTGTAGCGACGGCCAATTCAGTTGTACACTGTGGCGCAACACCTCATTTTTTGGATGTGAATGAAAACTCTCTAGGTATCGACCCAGTTCTTTTGGAGCGTCACCTTCAACTAAATTCGAAAATAGTTGGAGATAAAACTGTTAATATTAAGACTGGCCGCCAAATAACTGCAGTCATTGCAATGCATACTTTTGGCCATGCATGTGAGATAGATCGAATAGTTGAGGTAGCTTCTAGTTTTGGCTTAAAGGTTGTTGAGGATGCTGCTGAGGCACTTGGTAGTAAATATAAAGGTGTGCATCTAGGAACGTATGGAAATCTCGGAACACTAAGTTTTAATGGCAATAAAATAATTTCCTCAGGTGGAGGCGGAGCAATATTAACAAACGATAAGGCGATGGCTTTGCGCGCAAAGCACTTAACAACAACAGCCAAAGTAAGCCATCCGTGGGAATTTTTCCACGATGAGATTGGTTATAATTTTAGAATGCCCAATCTGAATGCAGCCGTCGGATACGCGCAAATGGAACAGTTACCCCAAAAATTGAGGAGAAAACGTAAACTGGCGGAGTTATACTTTAAAGCCTTTGAAAAGTCATTGTTTTTTGACTTTGTTGTTGCGCCTCAATATGCAGAAAGTAATTTTTGGCTGAACACTATCAGAATAAAACCAGAAATAGTGGATAGGAGGGGCGACATCTTGGACTTTGTAAACAAATATGGTTACCAATGTCGAGCGGTTTGGGCACCTCTGAATAGTCTTGCGATGTTCTCCGAAAATCCTGCGAGTACTCTTCATACGAGTGAACATCTCTATAATTCGTTAATAAATATACCCAGCAGTCCACAGCTAATAGACGTTGATTAATAGCATGAGCAATCGCAGAAGAAGGATTTGTGTAGTTACTAGTTCACGTGCTGATTATGGGCTGTTGAAGCCGCTATTAATTAAATTAGCAGCAGATAAATTTTTTTCGCTAAAAATCATAGCTACTGGAACTCACCTTTCTAATGATCACGGTTTTACAATAAATGAAATAAAAGAGGACGGTTTCAACATAGATTTTGAGGTCGATATTTTGCTAGCAGAGGACAGTCCAGCTGGAATTTCTAAATCTATGGGCTTAGCAAATATCGGTTTTGCTGAGGCTTTTAAAAAAATTGAGCCTGATATTCTTTTAATCCTTGGTGATAGGTTTGAAATACTTTGTGCGGCTCAAGTTGCATTGATATTCAATATTCCGATCGCTCATATTCATGGCGGGGAGGGAACCGAAGGAGCTATTGATGACTCGATAAGACACGCGATAAGTAAAATGTCGGCGATACATTACGTGGCTGCAAAGGAATATGCCCGTAGAGTTATTCAATTAGGCGAGGAGCCTAAGAAAGTTTTTGATGTAGGTGCGTTAGGAGTGGAAAATGCACTCAATTCAGAAAAATTTTCAAAAAGTGAAATTAGCAAAATTTTAGACATTGAATTTACCAAGCCAATATTATTAGTGACTTTCCATCCAGAGACTATCGGCATTGAAGAAAATGGTAAGCTATTCGACGAGGTCTTAAAATCTCTTTCTATTTTTAAGTCGATGCAAATAATATTTACCTATCCAAATGCAGACCTTCAATCAAGTTCAATATTGCGACGTTTGGAAGGCTTTGTAGAAAAAAACGAAAATTGTCACGCCTTTAAATCACTAGGCCAAAAAATGTATTTATCCCTAATGTCTCTATCAAACGCTGTTGTCGGAAATTCTTCCAGTGGTATTATAGAAGCCCCAGCTATGAAAACACCCACTGTAAATATAGGAAATAGACAAACTGGACGACTTTTTGCGAAATCCATTGTTTCTACATCATGCATCTCAGAAGACATCACGAGAGCAATAAAAAAGGTTAACTCAAAATCTTTTCAAAAAGATACAATGTCTGTGGATTCCAGGTATGGAATGGGAAAAACCTCATCGGAAATTCTTAAATCACTTCGGGATGTAAAATTAACTGTGAGAAAAAAATTCTATGACATACCCTGATAATAAAAAAAATAATGCATTCATAATCGCTGAAGCTGGGGTGAACCATAATGGGGATTATTCTCTTGCAAAAAAGCTGATAGACGCTGCAGTCAGAAGTAATGTTGATGCAATCAAATTTCAAACATTTAAAGTCGACAACCTAGTTGCCGAGAGTGCACCAAAAGCTACTTATCAAAAAATGTTGACTCCTGAAAACGAGAGTCAAAAACAAATGTTGAAAGCTCTAGAAATACCATTTTCTCTTCAACTCAAGTTACACGAATATGCAAAAACTAAAGGTATTCTTTTTCTCTCAACCCCATTTGATGCTGAGAGTTTAGAATTTCTTTTGAACGATATTAAACTAAAGACCCTAAAAATCGGTTCTGGTGATTTAACCAATGGTCCTCTTCTTTTGAGTGCTGCCCGCTCAGGAAGTGATATAATACTTTCGACAGGGATGGCTTCCTTGGCAGAAATTGAGGATGCCTTAGCCCTAATTGCTTTTGGGTTTGTTGCAGACAAAGATACTATACCAAATAAAAAATCATTTTATCAGGCATATGTTTCTTCTTCTGGACAAAGCTGTCTTCAAAACAAAGTCTCTTTATTGCATTGTACTTCTGAATATCCATGTCCCTATGACGAGATAAATCTTAGGGTGATTAAAACATTAAAAAAGTCATTTGGCCTCAAAGTTGGGTACTCAGACCACTCGCAAGGAATTCATGTCTGTTTGGCTGCTGTAGCTATGGGCGCGCAAATAATTGAAAAACACTTTACATTAGATAGAAATATGGAGGGTCCAGATCATCGCTCGTCAATTGAACCACATGAACTTAAGCTGCTTGCAGAACAGATAAGGAATATCGAGGATTCAGTTGGATATGGGGTAAAAATTCCACAGCCATCCGAGTTCGGCAATCGTATTGTTTCACGAAAAAGCCTTATTGTTGAAAAAGAAACAAAAAAAGGTGAATTATTGCAGCTCTCGTCTCTTCGTGCAGGAGATGGACTATCACCTATGCAATATTGGGAATATAATAATACTATTGCCAAGAGAAATTATAAAAAAGGTGAACTTTTTGATGGGTGATGATGTTTTTATTGTCGGTGACGGTGGGCACGCAAGGTCACTATTCAATGTAATGAAAAGACTGGGCAAGATACCAAAAGCATTTTTGACTATTAACAGTCGCAATAATTTGCAGTATGAAATTCCTGTTATTAATGAAGA
>MDTG01394263.1_pt1 | contig 15671 bp, 15 predicted proteins | sample 811421 | NCBI WGS metagenome assembly MDTG01 (sample SAMN05326645, study PRJNA326480) | marine metagenome | isolation source: seawater | place: Pacific Ocean: South East | collected 2011
AGACATTTCCAAGCTTTATTTTAGAAAATAAGAATAAGCTATCTAAATGGATGATTTAGTGTGGTGCGCCGGATAGGAGTCGAACCCATAACCTCCGGAGCCGAAATCCGGCGCTCTATCCAGTTGAAGCTACCGGCGCATTATTAAGATTTTAAATTAATTTATGAATAATACAATAAAATTTTTAGTTAAAAATAATAATAATGGTGAAAGAGCTGACATTTTTTTATCAAAAAAAGTTAAAAATTTAACTCGATCTTTCTTAAAAAAACTTATTAAAAAAAATTTTCTCAAAGTTAATAATAAAATAATTAATTCACCCTCAATTAAATTAAAAAAAAATGATAATGTTGAAATAACAGTAATTTATAATCAGGAACAAAAGTTAACTCCTAAAAATATTAAAATAAATGTCACCTATGAAGACAAAGACATTTTAATAATTAATAAACAAAAAGGACTCGTAGTACATCCGGGCGCTGGAAATTCTAAAGATACTCTAGCAAATGCTTTAGCTTATAAATATAAAAATAATTTGTCTAGTATAAACGGAAAATTGAGACCTGGCATAATTCATCGAATCGATAAAGATACAAGTGGGTTGCTAGTTGTGGCAAAAAATAATACCTCCCATTCGATACTAGGAAAACAGTTTAGTGAACATACTATTAAAAGAAAATATAAATGTTTAGTTTGGGGTATCTTAAGGCCGCTTAATGGAAAAATTGATACATTGATTTCTAGAAGCAAAAGAAATAGACAACTTATGACTGTAAGTGAGATATCTGGAAAGAGGGCTATTACAAATTATAAAACTATCAGGACTTTTTTTAAAAAAGATATTCCTAAAATAAGTTTAATGGAATGTGAATTAGAAACCGGAAGAACACATCAAATAAGAGTTCATTTAAATTATAAAGGTATTTCAATAATAGGAGATAAACAGTATGGGAAGAGGATGTTAAAATTTAAAAAGATAAATAAAGAATTTTCTACTTCATTAAAAAATCTTCAAGGCCAGTTGCTGCATGCCGAAACTTTAGAGTTTATTCATCCAACTAAAAACAAATGGATTAAATTTAAATCTGAATTACCAGAGGACTTTAAAAAAATGCTTAGTTTCCTAAATAATGTTGATAGTTGAAAGTACTAAAATGGTATATAAATCCATGTGATGAGTGATAAAAAATATTTAAGTAATTTTCCTGTTCCTTCAACTGGCGGACTATCTATATATCTAGCTCAAATAAAAAAATTTCCGATGTTAGACGCTGAAGAGGAGTACATGTTAGCTAAAAATTGGAGAGAAAATGGTAATCTTCAGTCAGCTCACAAACTTGTTACCAGTCATTTAAGATTAGTAGCAAAAATTGCAATGGGTTACCGTGGCTATGGTTTGCCAGTAAATGAGCTTATATCAGAGGGAAATATTGGATTAATGCAAGCAGTTAAAAAATTCGATCCAGATAAAGGTTTTAGGTTGGCAACATATGCAATGTGGTGGATAAAAGCAGCTATTCAAGAATATGTTTTAAGATCATGGAGTTTAGTAAAAATGGGTACAACTACTGCTCAGAAAAAATTATTTTTTAATTTAAGAAAAATTAAAAATCAGATAGCGCCAGATCAAGATGGGGATTTAAGGGATGAACAGATCAAAGAAATATCCAAAAGGCTAGATGTGGACTCAGATGAAGTTATAAATATGAATAGAAGAATGATGGGTCAAGAAAAATCTCTGAATGATCCTATCAAAAGTGGTGAGGTGGATGAATGGCAAGATTGGTTAGTAGACGAAAGTTTAGATCAAGAGCTTCTTATCTCACAAAAGCAAGAGTATGATGATAAAAAGGAATTATTAAAAAGTGCAATGAATATACTCAATGACAGAGAAAAGGAGATTATAACCGCAAGAAGATTATCTGAAACTCCTACCACATTAGAAGATTTAAGTAAAAAATATAAAATTAGTAGAGAGAGAATAAGGCAAATTGAAACCAAGGCTTTCGAAAAATTACAAAAATCTATGATAAATGCAAACAAGTCCAAGAATTTACTGCCAGCAAATTAAATCTTGAAGGGGTCCTCGATTAAAATTGTGTCGTCTCTCTCCGGACTTGTCGAAATACTCGAGATTTTGGCGCCTATAAAATCTTCTAAGGCATAAATATATTTTTTTGCATTTTCAGGTAAATCCTTGATATTTCTTATTCCTTGAGTTTTAGATTTCCAACCAGGGTAAACTTTATAAATTGGTTTTATATTGAATTGATCCTCTGATGCTGCGGGCAAATAATCAATTTTTTTACCATTAAGGTCATAAGCAATACAAATTTTTATTTCCTCCAGTTCATCTAAAACATCTAGTTTGGTCAAAGCTATACCATTTATTCCTGAAATTTTTATTGATTGACGCACTAAAACTCCATCAAACCATCCGCACCTTCTTTTCCTAGCAGTTACTGTGCCAAATTCCTTTCCTCTTTTACCAAGAGACTCACCAATTTTATTTTTTAACTCCGTTGGGAAAGGACCACTTCCTACCCTAGTTGTGTAGGCTTTCGTGATACCCAGAATATAACCAATCTTATCAGGGCCTGTACCAGACCCAGTAGCAGCCGTAGCTGGAACAGTATTCGAGGATGTTACAAATGGATATGTCCCATGATCAACGTCTAATAAAATACCTTGAGCACCTTCAAATAAAATTTTTTTTCTTTCCTTTTTAAAATTGTAAAGCTTAAGCCAAATTGGTTTAGCAAATTTTAAAATATCTGGTCCAATTTTTAACAATTGTTTTTTTAGTTCATCTTTTTTATAAATTTTTTTTTTTAGTCCTTTTCTTATGGCATTGTGATGCAATAAAACATTTTTTAATCTACTATCTAAGTTGCTTTCAGACCTTAAATCCATAACTCTAATTGATCTTCTGCCAACTTTATCCTCGTAACACGGACCAATGCCTCTTCTTGTAGTTCCAATTTTTCCCTTTCCTGCTGCGTCTTCCCTTATTACATCCATTTCTTGGTGAAAAGGTAAAATGAGTGATGCTGACTCTGAAATCATGAAGTTTTCGGGAGTAACATCTACACCCTGTTTTTTTATTTCTTTGATTTCATCCAGAAGCGCCCAGGGATCAATCACAACCCCATTCCCTAAAATAGAAATTTTCCCACTTCTAACTATTCCAGATGGCAAAAGTCTTAATTTAAATACTTTCTTATCTATTACTAATGTATGGCCTGCATTGTGCCCCCCTTGAAATCTAACAACTACATCAGCTTCGCTAGAGAGCCAATCTACGATTTTACCTTTGCCCTCATCTCCCCATTGTGAATCAACTACAACTACATTTTTCATTATTTAAATATGTTCTCTAGTTTTATCGAATTAAGATGATTTATTGGACCATGTCCTTTCCCATAATTATGTGTAGACCTTATAGCTTGGTTAACATATTTAATTCCTAGCTCACAAGATTTGTTTAAAGGTTTTCCACATGATAAAAATGTTGCTATGGCTGAGGATAAAGTACATCCAGTTCCATGAGTATTTTGGGTTTTAATTTTTTTATTTTTGTAAATTTTTATGCCTTTTTTGGTAAAAAGAACGTCTTCAATATTCTCTGTTTTGGCATGACCACCTTTTATTAAAACATTTTTTACTCCAAGCTTTAGCAATATTTTAGCAGACTTAATCATATCAGAGGTATTTTTAATTCTTGTTTCAGTTAAAATTTCTGCTTCAGGTATATTTGGTGTTAATAAAAAAGTTTTATTGAAAAGTTTTTTTTTAAGAGTTTTAATTGCAGAGTTATTAATAAGTTTATTCCCCCCCTTGGCTATCATAACTGGGTCTAGAATTATTTTTTTTAAATTTACTTTGTTTAATACTTTACTTACTGAATTTATCACTCTTGAAGAGTGAAGCATGCCAATCTTTATAGCGTCAGGTTTTATATCTTTACAAGTAAAAAAAATTTGCTTTTCAATTTCTTTTGGATTTATCGGAAGCACAGAAAAAACACCAGTAGTGTTTTGAGAAGTTATTGCTGTGATAGCTGTCATCGCATAGCTCCCCAATGAAGTAACAGTCTTAATATCTGCTTGAATACCAGCACCACCTGATGAATCGGAACCAGCAATGATTAAAATTTTTGATTTTGGCTTCAATTTATTTAATTTTTTTTTTTATTAATTTTATACACTTTATAATAAGGCTTTTGTCATTTGACTCAGCCATAATTCTTATTTTTGGCTCAGTGCCTGATTTTCTTACTAGAATTCTTCCTTTGTTACCCATTAATTTATTTGCTTTTTTAATAGCTATCTTACATTCAGATTTATCAACTATTCTTTTATCTTTGACCACAATATTTTCCAGAACTTGGGGTAAAGGTTTAAAAACATTTAATAATTTACTAGCTTTTTTGTTTTTTCTCAAAGAAAATAAAACCTCTAGAGCAACAAGCAAACCATCTCCAGTTGTTGCAAATTTACCAAGAATTATATGTCCAGATTGCTCTCCGCCTAAATTAAAATTCATTTTTTTCATTTTTTCTTTAACATATCTATCTCCAACTTTAGATCTAATAAAATTTATCTTTTCTTTTTTTAAAAATCTTTCCAGACCATAGTTAGACATTAAAGTGCCAACTACACCCCCTTTAAGAATATTTTTTGTTTTCCATCTTTTTGCAAGCATTGCGATAATTTGATCTCCATCTATTATTTTCCCATTTTCATCACACATAATTACTCTATCTGCGTCTCCATCAAACGATATTCCTACATGTGCCTTAGATTTTTTTACTTCATATTGAATCTTCCATGGATGAGTTGAGCCACATTTATAATTTATATTTAAACCATTAGGATCAATTCCAATAGTCGAAACCTTCGCACCCAGATCTTTTAAAAGTTTCGGGGCTGCCTTGTAGCAAGCTCCATTAGCACAATCTAGAACTATTTTAATACCTTTCAAATTAAAACTTTTTGGGAAATTTTTCTTAAGTATAGCAATATATTTTTCATTTCCATCTTCTAACCTCTTTACCCTTCCTAATAACCTTGGATTTGTAAGTTGCTTAGTATTTTTAGCGTCTATAAGTTTCTCTATTCTTTTCTCAATTTTGTCCGACAACTTCATTCCATCTGGACCAAAAAGTTTAAGGCCATTATCATAAAAAGGGTTATGAGATGCTGTAATCATAATACCCATATTTGCTTTCATTGATTTTGTTAACATGGCAAGTCCGTTTGTGGGTAATGGCCCTAATGTAAATACATTCATACCGCCTGAAACTAAACCAGATACTAATGCAGGCTCTAAAGTATAACCAGAGAGCCTAGTATCTTTTGCGATAATTGCAATTTGCTTATTTTTTTTTTGATTTTTAAAATATGTGCCTGATGCTAAACCAAACTTAAAAAACTTTTCACCTGTAATATTTCCACTATTGACAGTTCCTCTAATGCCATCTGTTCCAAAATATTTATTTTTATTCATTTACTATTTTATTAAATACTAAAATACCTTGTTTAACCTCTCTTACGTTGTGTACCCTGAATACCTGAACTCCTTGTAATAATAAATAAAGAATTGATGCCAAAGTCCCTCCAATTCTTTCCTTGCTATCATATATATCAGATATTTGACTTATAAATCTTTTTCTTGATGTTCCGATTAAAATTGGAAAACCAAGGCTATGAAACAAAGAAATTTTAGAAATTAAACTCAAATTATGTTTCAAAGTTTTACCGAAACCGATACCAGGGTCTAATATTATATTACGTCCTCTAAGCTTTTTTTGTAAATTATTCTCAAAAAAATCATATATGTCTAGTAAAACATTTTTATATTTTGGATTTTTTTGCATTGTATTTGGAGTGCCTTGCATATGATGAAGAACTTTTGAAGTTTTAAATTTACTTAATTTTTTAATTGCATTTTTATCAAAATTAAAACCAGAAACATCATTTATTAGGTCAACTCCATATTTAATTCCTTCGATCATCACATCAGATTTTCTTGTGTCTAGGGACAAGCAAATTTTTTTAAATTTTCTTTTAAATTTTTTTAAAACATATGACAATCTTTTTAACTCAATTTTACTATTTATTGTCTTTGATCCTGGACGTGTAGATTCTCCTCCTATATCTATTATGTTTGCTCCTGAATTAATCATATTTTCTATTTGTTTAAACGATTTTTTTTTACTAATAAATTTTCCCCCATCAGAAAAGCTATCTGGAGTTAAATTTAATATGCCCATAATACATGGTCGAGAAAAATTTAAATATTTTAGAAAATTTTTTCTTTTAGTTGAAATTATTTTTAAATCGTACTTTATTTTTTTTTGTAAGTCTTTACTTAATTTTTTGACGTTTTTTAAATTTATGTACTTACTTCTTATATTATCATCTTTTCTTATAAACAATTCAATTTTGTCAAAAGCAATATTCTTATTTCCACAAAGCGGTAAAGCTATTTTTTGTTTTATTAAATGTTTGGCTTGCGTGCCATAGTAAAAATTACACGCACGAGTGTAATATTTTATCATGGTTTTTACCTATCCTATTATATAGCTGGTTTTGGCTTAAGTCCCAATGATCCTAGAGCAGATGAGGCTTTGCCATCATCATTTTCATCTTCTTTAAAAGACCTTGTTGGTTTTATATCTTTAAGTATAAGATCTCTAATCTCATCTCCAGATAAAGTTTCATAAATTAACAATGCCTTAGCGATCTTGTGCAGATCGTCTAATTTATCTGTAAGAACTTTTCTTGCTCTCTCGTAACCTTTATCTACAATTTTTTTTACTTCTGCATCTATTTTTTTTGCTGTTTCTTCAGAAACATTTTGCTGTCTTGTAACTGATCTTCCAAGAAAAACTTCCTCCTCATTTTCTCCATAAGCTATTGTACCAAGTTCTGAAGTCATACCGTATTTGGTAACCATATTCTTGGCCATTTTAGTCACCATTTCTATATCTGAAGAGGCTCCAGATGTTACTTTATCGTGACCAAAGATTATTTCTTCGGCAATCCTTCCTCCCATTGCAACAGCTATATCAGAGTGCATTTTTTCCCTCGTTACTGACAACTGGTCTCTTTCGGGTAATCTCATTACCATACCAAGTGCTCTTCCTCTTGGAATTATTGTAGCTTTATGAATAGGATCAGACGCTTTTTCGTTTAGTGCAACGATCGCATGACCTCCCTCATGGTATGCAGTAAGTTTTTTCTCATCTTCTGACATTACCATTGACCTTCTCTCTGCCCCCATCATCACTTTATCTTTTGCTTCTTCAATGTCTGACATTGTAACAACTCTTTTATTTTTTCTAGCTGCTAAAAGTGCGGACTCGTTAATCAGATTTGCTAGGTCTGCGCCAGAAAAACCTGGAGTTCCTCTAGCTATTGTTCTTAGTTTAACATCTGGACCAATATTTATCTTTTTAACATGTACTTTAAGAATTGCTTCTCTACCTATAATATCTGGATTTCCTACAACAACTTGACGATCAAATCTTCCTGGTCTCAAAAGAGCTGGGTCTAAAACATCAGGTCTGTTGGTTGCTGCAATCAAAATAATGCCCTCGTTGGTATCAAATCCATCCATCTCAACTAATAATTGGTTAAGAGTTTGTTCTCTCTCATCATTCCCTCCGCCTAGGCCTGCCCCTCTGCTTCTCCCAACAGCATCAATTTCATCAATAAAAATAATACACGGAGAATGTTTTTTCCCTTGTTCAAACATATCTCTAACTCTTGAAGCCCCAACCCCAACAAACATTTCAACAAAGTCTGAACCTGAAATAGAAAAAAATGGAACGTTTGCTTCTCCGGCTATAGCTTTCGCCAATAATGTTTTACCTGTTCCTGGTGGCCCTATTAATAAAGCTCCTTTAGGAATTTTACCTCCTAATCGACTAAATTTTTTTGGATCTTTTAAAAACTCTACTATTTCTTCTACTTCCTCTTTAGCTTCCTCAACTCCAGCAACATCGTTAAATGTCACTTTACCTTGAGCTTCATTTAATAACTTAGCTTTAGACCTTCCAAAGCCCATCGCACCACCTTTTCCTCCTTGCATTTGACGCATAAAAAATATCCATACGCCAATTAATAAGAGCATAGGGAACCAAGATAAAAGAATTCCTAGCAACGATGGCATTTTATCGTCTTGTGGTGAAGCTATAATACTTACTCCTTTTTCTGAAAGCTTATCAACTAATTCAGGGTAATTAGGTGAGTATGTACTAAAATTTTTACCATTTGCCATAACTCCGGAAATATTGTTGCCTTGAATTTTAACCTCTACAACTCGGCCAGCCTCGACTTCGCTCAAAAAGTTTGAAAATGGAAGTGAGTTTTTTTCTAAATTTGTTCTATTTGGATCTTGAAACATATTAAACAGACCTACTGACAATAGGACTATTACGACCCACATTATTAAGTTCTTTAAGTTCATGTTTTTTAAATAATCATTAATTTAATATATACAAGTATATTTTAAATGTAATTCGGTTGTAAATAAGACAAATTATATCCAAAATTATGCGAATTTAGTGCTATTTTTCTTTTTTAAGGCACAAATAACCTTTTTTTACAAAAAAAACACATTTACCAAGTGATGATTTCTTGAAACCTTTTTTTTCGATTCTGTTTATTAAAGAAACTACTTTTTTTGCTCTCAAATTGTAATAATTCTTCTTAAGATCTTTAATACATTTATTAATTAATTCTATTTTAATTTCGTTGTTGTATGTTTTAAATCTTTTAAAATTAATAAAAATTTCCCCTTTGTTTTTTTTTATGCTTTCTTTAAATATTCTCTTAAAGTAATTATTTAAAGTAGCTTTACTCGATGCTAAATTATTTATCGATTTAATTATTTGATCGTAATTGATGCCGCTATTGTGAAGAGGTCTTCTTAAACTTCTAATTTTTGACCTTAAGTATTTCTTATTCTTATTTGATGGATCCTTAACATAGTTACCAAATACTACTTTTGAGATTTTGGTTAAATCTTTTTTTTTAACATCTAGCAAGGGCCTTAAAAGTTTAATTTTTCTAGTTATATTGCTAATTTGTTCCATAGAAGATAAACCGGTTAGACCACTCCCTCTTGATAGCCTTATTAAGAATGTTTCTACTTGATCTTCTAAATTATGCGCAGTTAATATGACTTTAATATTTTTTTTCAAACAAAATTTTTTTAATATTTCATATCTTTTTTTTCTCGCCTGGTTTTGAATATCTTTAATGATCTTCTCTTTTATTGTTAAAATGTAAAGATTGATCTTATGTTTTTTAAGTAATTTTTTTGTTTTTTTTGCCTCTGTGGCAGATTCAGTTCTTATATTATGATTAACAAGTGCAAAATAAAATTTTGCCTTTTTTTCAAAATTATATGCCCCAGCTAAAGCTGCAAGGGCCAAACTATCTGGTCCACCTGATATTGCTAATAAAAATCTTTTATTTTTAAATTTATCTATTTTTTTTTTAAAATTAAGATAAATATAATGTAATCCTTTATTATTCTTAAAGGTACTTTTAAGATTTACATTTGAATTTTTTTTGCTCATACTGAGCTTTTTGTAACACAGACTTGCTTGCTTTTGGGTATTCTTTTTTTAATCCAGAGATCATTTTACATCCCTGGTCTTTTTCACCGAGTTGAACCATAGTGATACCAAGTTTTAAAAGATTATCTGGAGCTTTTTTACTTTTTGGATAATTTTGATAGCCATCCAAATATGCTGTTGCAGCATCAGAATACAATTGCCTAATTCTAAAAGTTTCACCGTACCAGTACTGAGCGCTTCCAGCTAAGTCGTGATCTTTATTATTATCTATAAATTCTCTAAGCGCAAATTCTGCAGTCTCATAATCACCAACCTTCATAAAACTAACAGCAAACTCATATTGCTCTTTAGTTGGTTTATTCGGTAATAATGATTCTTTCTTTTCTGGTTTCTCAGTTATAACAGTTTGAGCACTCTCAACAGAATTGATAGTTTGTTGTGTCGGTAAATTAGAAGTTTGATAGCCCGGGTTAGCACCGAAGTCTTGTGGTTTACTTGTACCTGGTAAACTGGCTTTATCCTGTTTTTTGATTGTTGGAACTCCGCCCTCTAAATCAGAAAATCTTAATTGAGTATCTGATTGAATTTTAGTAACTCTTGAAGATAGCTTATCTAGTTTAAAATTTACTTCTTCAAACTTATTTGTGAGTTGTCTAAATTGATCTTCTATTTCATTTAGTTTTAAAAGATGTTTTGTAAGAACATCTTCACTTAAACCATCAGATTTTAAAGAGCTTGCATTCACAGAAGTTGATATATTTGATTTTTGATAAACTGCTTTTTCTAAAGTTTTAATATCTTTAGTAATTACTTGAATTTGATCAGATATAGATTTTAAATAAATTTCTTCTTCTTCAGCTGACAAAAATGAAAACATAATCAAAGAAGTAGCTAAAACTGTAATTTTTAAAAACCTAAGTTTTCTAAACATGATTCTTTTTATTTATATAAAATGGCAAAAAAAAGACCCTTTAATTTCTATAATTAAAGGGTCTTTAAAATTAAATTAAGTTTAATTAACTTTTACAGTAACAGATCTTCTGTTTTGCGACCAGGCAATTGGTGATGATTTTGGATTTACTGGCTTTTCTTTCCCGTAACTGATTACCGAAATCCTTTTACCAGATATTCCATAAGTCATCAGATAATCTTTTGCAGCATTCGCTCTTCTTTCGCCAAGCGCTAAGTTATATTCTCTAGTTCCTCTTTCATCTGCATGGCCTTCAATTGTAACATTTAGATTTTTGTTTTTCCTTAAAAATGTAGCTTGCTTTCTTAAAGTAGCTCTCGAAGCAGATGTTAAAGAAGATTTATTAGTAGCGAAAAATACTCTGTCAGGAACTCCGGAAGCTAAATATTCAACGGTTTCTTTTCCAGTATAGACATCTCCATCTATGTCGCCTGTTTTCTTAGCAGTTGAACAGGCGCTAAGAATTAATGTCGTAAAAAATATCAATAATATGTTTTTTAAATTCTTTTCTAATTTCATTTTTTCCCCTAGGTTTAGTGTGGTTATTTCAAATTATTTATAGTTATTCAAGTATATTTTACATAATTTTCAACCTCACTTAGATAATAATGAAGACCAAGATGGGTCTGAAGCATCAGTTTTAGTAGGTAGTTTCCTTTCGTTATAGCCTGTTATATCTATTGACCATAATTTTGCAGAAAATCCTTTACCTTTATCACCTGCTTTTGTTTCTCGATAAAATACTAGCACTCTACCATTTGGGGACCACGATGGGGCCTCCTGATAGTAATTCTCTGTCAATAGTCTTTCTCCAGTTCCATCAGTTCTCATCACTCCAATAAAAAATTTACCTTTATGCATTTTTGTGAACGCTATTAAATCTCCTCTTGGTGACCAGACTGGAGTTCCGTATATTCCTTTCCCAAAAGTAATTCTTTTAACATTGCTTCCGTCACTTCTCATTACATAAATTTGTTGTAAACCGCTTCTATCTGAATTGAACGCTATAAATTTTCCGTCAGGTGAAAAAGACGGTGAAGTATCAATCGAGGAATGCTCTGTAATTCTTTCTACTAATCGTGAGTCTAGTTCCATTGTATATATGTCTGAATTTCCATCTTTTGCAAAACTCATTATTATTTTTTTTCCATCTGGAGAAAATCTCGGTGCAAAGGTCATCCCTGGAAAATTGCCAACTATTTCTTGCGTGCCTGTTTCAATATCTAATAAATATACACGCGGCATGTTTCTAAAGTAGGACATATAAGTTACCATTTGATTTGTTGGGTTAAACCTTGGTGTCAAAACTAATTCATTACCTAAAGTAAGATATTTAGTATTTTTACCATCTTGATCCATTATAGCTAATTTTTTTACTCTTTGATTTTTGGGTCCACTTTCAGCTACATAAATTATTCTAGTATCAAAATATCCTTCTTCTCCTGTTAATCTTTCATAAATTTTATCAGAGATTATGTGAGCTACTCTTCTCCAATTAGAAGGTGTGGTAGTAAAAGCTAACGCAATCATCTCTTGTGCTGCTGTCAAATCCCAAAGCCTAAACTCAACCTTAAGCTTGTTGTCTCTCACTAAAATTTTTCCAGTAATTAAAGCCTGTGCTTTTATTAATCTCCAATCCTCAAATCTAGGTTTCAAGTGAGCGATATCGGGTTTTTGAACAAAAGCATCTTTTTGTAGAGGATTAAATAGACCAGTATTTTTAAAATTTTTCTCAATAATTTCTGAAATTTTTTCGCCTAAGACTCTCACTTCTAGACCTTCTATTTTTTCAGATTTGATATCAACGTGCAAAGGAGAAACGGCTATTGGTAATGGGTCTAAATTTCCGCGTGTAATATCTACTTCTATGAGAGCATTTAAGTTATTATTTAAAAAAATACTAAGTATAAGAGTTGCAATAAATTTTTTCATTTTAACCTTTTAACATCTCTGTAGGATTAAAGTTTAATTGTAAATCTTTCCATTTATCATATCCAGTAGGTGGTACTTTTAATGGCTGACAAAGTCTTACTGCTCTTAGCGCACTCTCAGCCAAAACCTTGTAAAATTTTTGCCCTGGCCTATTCATTCGCTCATGGTCTAAAATTTCAGACTTCATAATTGTTCCGTCCTTTTTCAATTGTAGCTTAATTCTAACAAGTAGATCCTGATCGTATGGAAGTCCAAGTGGTACACTCCAACATCCAAAAATTTGCGCTCTTAACGCGTCCTCTTCTGAAAGAGTAAGTCCTGTAGCGAAACTATTTTTTTGATTACTCTGCGTAATTTTATTGGTATCTTTATTTTTCACTGCTTCTACCTCCTTTGCTTTATCAATTAAAGCGGCTATTTGATTAGTGTCTACTAATTCTTTTTTTTCAAATTCAGAAGACTGTCTTATTTGTGGTTTTATCTCCTCTGGGTTTTGTTTCTTTTTGACTAATTTTTTTTCCTCTTCTTTTTCGTTTGGAAGTGGAATTCTATCTGGTTTTTCTTTTGCTTTTGCTGCTGGCGGAGCCTGCTCTGATACAACTCTTTCCTCCTTTTTTTTGGTTTCCTCAATTATCTTTCTTGCTTTTGGTGCATATGGAATATTGGTTTTGTCAGAAATTTGAATTAATTCTACTGATACAATTGGTGGTAATTCTATAGGTTCTCTAAGCATAAATGGCAAGCTTAAAACAGTCAAAAAGATCATTGCTGAGTGAAAAGTGATTGAATAAAATAAACTTCTTACCATCTATCATCCTAAGTTAATTTTTGTAAGGCTCTGAAATTAAAGCTACTTTTGAAAAACCTGCTCCAGATAACGTTCCCATAACTTCTAGTACTCTTCCATAATTTATATTTTTATCACCCCTGACATAGATTCTAGTGTCAGTCCTATTTTTTGCTATTGCCAATAATTTAGGTACCATCTTTTGATAGTTTACTTGATGTTCCTGAATATAAATTTCACCTTTTGAATTTATGCTAATTGTTAAAGGCTCTTGATCGTCTGGAAGAGAGTCGGCGGACGACTCAGGTAAATCTACTTGAACGCCTACGGTTAACAATGGAGCAGTGACCATGAAAATAATTAATAGTACAAGCATGACATCAACAAATGGAGTAACATTAATTTCACTCATTGGTTCATTTCTAGAGCGGTTTAAATTAAAAGCCATTACTAAATTATCGATAAAAATCTTTTTGAGAAATTATCTATTTTTGAAAAGTATCTCCTAGAATCACTATTAAATTTATTATAAGCTACTACTGCCGGTATTGCAGCCAATAATCCCAAAGCTGTTGCAAATAAAGCTTCTGCAATACCTGGGGCTACTATAGCTAAACTAGTATTTCTTGAAATAGCTATTGATTGAAAAGAGTTCATTATTCCCCAAACAGTTCCAAATAAACCAATGAAAGGAGCAGTGGATCCGATAGTAGCAAGAAATGTAAAATTTTTTTCGACTTTTTTTATTTCGTTATCAGTTGCAATTTCTAGTATTCTCTCAACTCTAGCAGACTGTACTGCGGATGATTGTCTTTTGGTCTTAATAAGTTCAGCCATAGCCGCTTTAAAAATTAGCGTTGCTGGATCTTTTGAATTTACTGGTAAGTTGCTATTAAAACTTTCAGCTGATTTAGCTTTCCAAAACTTTTTCTCAAAATCAGTTGTAGATTTATTTATTGATTTAAATAATTTAAATTTATCAAAAATTAAAGCCCAAGAAAAAATGGAGCTAGCTATTAAAAGAATAATTACAAATTTCACTACAAAGTCAGCTCGTAAAAACAAGCTTAGTAATGAAAAATCTGAAGCACCACCTAAACCAACAACTTGAGCAGCTAAATCTTGTTCCATTGAAATTAGATACTTTTAGAATGTGTCATGAATTTGGCGTTTTTGAATATAATTATTAGGAATTTGACTCCTTTAATCTTGTCTCACTATAAAATCTTGCAATTAAGATAGCATCAGATTTGTTTACATCTCTTTTTTTAGTCAGCTGATTAGATAAAGAGGGATACATTTCAATTACTTTTGTTCTACTGGCATCCTTAGCAGAGTTGATAAGCTCAAAATGTTTTTTCCATTTTGATGGTCTTACAAAAAATATAGGTAAAGAAAGCGCTGCGCACACTCCTTTGATAGCTCCAAAAGTTTGGCCAAAATTAAACATACTGGTAACCCCTTGGCCGGGCATTGCGTTTACTTGCTCTACAACAACAGCAACATCCTCTGAAATTTTTGTATTTTCCTTTAATATATTAACTAGTTGTGCACTATTTAATTGTTTTTTATTTTTTTTTCCCTCTGCCATTACAGGCATATCAAAAATTGAGAGAACTCTTTTATCCTCTAAAACTGCTATGGCGCCACTTAGGCCTGGGTCAATACCAATAATTTTCATTGTTTAATTTTTAAGCTCGCATTAGTAAAAATATTTTGTACATCATCTAAATCTTCTAATGCATTTAAAACTTCAATCATTTTTTTACTTTTTTCTTCATCAAGGTTAAGTGAATTAATTGCCCTCCACTCTATCGCTGAATAAGATAAACTATCAATTTTCTTTTCTAAGTCAGTTTTTATTTTATAAAAGTCCTCCTTTTTAGTTACTATCTCAATGAAATTATTGATATTTAAACAATCTTTTGCGCCAGCGTTAATAGCAATTTCAAATGCGTCTTCCTCATTAATCTTATTCTTATCAATGTGAATTATCCCACAACTATTGAACATATGCGTTGCTGATCCTGTTTCCGCCAACCTTCCGCCGCTTTTTTGTAAAACCGTTCGAATGCTAGAAGCTGATCTATTTTTATTGTCAGTTAAAGTTTCAATTACAATAGCTGTGTTAAATGGACCAAATCCTTCATATCTTAAGTTTTCATAATTTTTTTTACTACTCATTTCTGACTTAGAAATAGCTCTAGAGATATTGTCCTTTGGCATATTTGCTTGTTTAGCAGCTTGGATAGCTGTTCGAAGTCTTGGATTCATATCTGGATTTTTATCACCAAGCTTAGCCGCTACTGTGATCTCTCTTGAAAGTTTTGAAAAAATTTTTGATCTTTCTTTATCAGCCCTACCTTTTTTATGTTTGATACCTGCCCAAT
>MDTG01425957.1_pt1 | contig 15669 bp, 10 predicted proteins | sample 811421 | NCBI WGS metagenome assembly MDTG01 (sample SAMN05326645, study PRJNA326480) | marine metagenome | isolation source: seawater | place: Pacific Ocean: South East | collected 2011
ACGTGGTGTTTGCACACGACCAGGGTATGGTGCGCAAGGACCTAACGCCGTGGGGCCACTGGCGTTGCTTTCTGACGCACATGCTGAGCGCGGGGATCAAGGTGCAGGGCGACCAGGTGCGGCTGATGCTCGAGGCCTGGATTCACGCCTTTGAGCCGTTCCAAGAGGTATCGTTTTTTTACTTGATGTGCGGGGGACCTGGCATGGGCAAGAGCGCTCGCGCGATGCGGCTCAAGGATGTCCTGTGCAAGGGCTGGATTGTCAACGGCGCCAACGAGTCCAGCGCGAAGGCGGGCATGAACGGCAACATGGACGACAAGTGTGGCCGATGCGTCTTTTACGACGAGGTGACCACCGACTTTGCCAGCGCCGACAATTCGCGCATCGAGTACCTGAAAATGATCACCATGGTATGTGTTGCGCCCCATCCGTATGCCCATGTGTCCGTCGGTGCCTTGAATGTCCCATACCCATTGTGCGCAGGAACAACATGCCAACCTACAGCGGACCGTCAAAACCATGGGCACCAACGGGCTCGAGAGCTTCACCACCGTTCACATCGAGACGTTGCATTTCGAGACGCACATGATGGCCACCAACTGCGGTCCCCTCGGCGTCAAGCAGGACGTCGAGCTCGCCACCAACCGCGAGGCACTCGTCGATCGCAGCTTTGCGCAGATTGTGCACGCGGCCGACTCCAATGGCGGAGACGACGAGTTTGACTACGAGAAGGCCTCTCTCAACGTCAAGGAGCAGATCAACCGCATCCGCGTCATATCGTGCCTCATAGCCTATGTGCTCGTCTTCATCAAGCATCTGCCCCACTGCCAGCCCAACCTCGCCTACGCGCGCGAGCTCACCAACAAGTGGGACGACATTCAGTACGAGGAGTTCAACCTGCCCAAGCCGTCGCGACGCAAGAAGATCAAGCGGCGCATGCTGTTCAACCTCTTTGCGGCGGAGTCGGCGACCGTGGAAAAGATGATGTACAAGCACACGGCCATCGATTTTGAGGACATGCTCCCCGACGAAAAGGGCAATCTCAGCGCCTTCTGCATCGACCAACTGGTCGATGTGATCCGTTCACTGCAGCGCTGCCTCGACTTTGAGACCATTCTAAACGCGTGGTCGCACAACCTCGACCACTCACCACCGACCTCGTCGCACTTTTTCCAAATGAAGACGGCGCTCGCGCAACTCCACGGGGCCGATTTGGACTTTCGAACGCTCGTGGGCAAGATGCCCAGGCCAGACAAGGTCCAAAAGCCATCGCAGCCTGCAAACACGGCTCGCCAGGGCGCCGTTCCGATGGAGGAGGACGAGGACGACTCGCCTGGAGCTCCACCGGCAGCTCCCACTTCGAGCAATCAGCCAGCCATGACGGCTACGGAGCAGGCCGACAACCTGGAGGCCGCGCTCGACGGGAATGTGCCCGCCACATCAGCAGAGCCCGGCGCTTCGTCTTCTGCGCCAGCGGCTGCGCCAGCGCCTGCGCCAGCGGCGATCCCAGCGGCACGCGGAGAAAACGGCCAGTTTGGAAGCGACCGCGGTGGCGACGATGCGGATGCTCCAGACATGGATGGCTCCGAAGCGGCGAGACAGTGCGAAATTGCCGATCGGAGAGCTAGCAAGCGCCAAAAGCGACGTGCTGATGGAATGGACAGCGGCAGGGATCTCGGTGAGTCGAGTAGCGACGACGATGATGATGACATGGCAATCGATCCACCTACCGACCAACACGGAAATCCCGTTTGCGACCGCGTGCAAACAAAGGGCATGATGCGCGATGGAATGACCCGACGCGATTGTGGACGTCTTGCGATGCAGCTCGAGACGCACCGCCAGTTGCGTGCCGATTATACCCATCGATTGGCCAAGCGTGGCTTTGCGGCCATGCCAAAGGGAACCGATCCCGACCGAACGGCGCTTGATGCGGTGGTGGATGCCATGACGGATGGCAAGAACAAGAAGGGCGAAGCCTTCCATTACCACGCGTCCACATCTCAGGAGCGCGATGCATCGCGGGTCGCCGCCGCTGTGATGCCGACGACCCAAGACTGCCTTGCGAGCGGCATCGATGATCAGTTTTTGAAGGAGGTGGTGCAGGGAAAGCCCTCGGGGCATTTTGGAAAGCCAGAGTGGCACCACCTGCTTGGTATCAAGCGCAACCTGCCGTGGGAGTATGAGCTCGTCAACACCGCCAATCGCACAGAGGCAAAGTCTGACGACCCCGTCGCAGCCGGTGCGTCTTCTTCCTCCAAAAACCGCCTGCTCGGTCCAGCCGAGTACGACTTCAATTGGGCCATCCACAAGTCCTTTACAAAATCCAAGCCGCCGGGCGAGGGCGGAACGGCCTCCGGTGGTACCAAACGGAAAACGGTCTGGTCCACCGCGACGCGGATGGTCAAGCGCGAGTCGGCGAATGCGCGCAACAATTTCTTTTCGCTTATGCATCTCGAGAGCATGACAGGGGAGAGCATGAGAGACACAATCTACATGATGGCGCAGGGGACGCCAGAGAACCAAGTGCGCATCCCCGTCTACAGCCACCAGCAGACCACGCTTCTTGGAAAGCGACCCATGCAGTCGGGTGGCAAGAAGATTCGTGAGAATGTACTGCCAGAAAAGATCCACCCGATGGGCATGTTTAAGGACGAGCGCGGCACCCTCACGGACAACTTTGCCAACCCCAAGAGCATGAAGCGACCGTTTGACGACTCAATTGTTGGAACTTCTGGGTATCAGAAGCGCCTCGACCATCTCAACAAGAAGATGGCACTACCTGTCGTGGCCACTCCCGTCTCGTTTACCAAGGGCGTGCCGATCAAGGAATCGGAGCAACACGGTGGCATCTACTTTAACAAGTGGATTGCTCGCGAACATGCCAATCTGGTCGTCGAGGCGGGTGCCTTTCTGTCGCGCATACCTGGACTCGCTGGATCGAGTAGCAAACACGTTCCAGATTCGTTTCGAGAGCCATCGTCGCTTCGCAAGCAGCAGCGTGAGCGATTGGAGATGGCGCCTCTCGGAGACAATGACGATGACGAGCTGGCAGATGTTCCTGAGGGAGAGCTAGTAGACGACAACCAGCAGATGCCACTGCCTACACAGCAGATGGACGACGCTCAGGAGGAGTATGAGCCCGATGATACAGGCAATGTACCACCTGCCGCTGAGGAGGTTGATGAGGACGACAACACGGATGCGGGTGACAACCTGAGCGATGCCTGCATCAGTGATAACGAAGACAAGCTCAACGACGCGGACGCTCAGCGGGTGGAGGGCAAAGGGACAACGTCCGACAATCGACCTGCCGAGGCACCAGTGCGCGACGCCGAAGCCGCACCCAGCGCTGCCGGTCCACGCGTGGCACAGCCGGGAGCCGCCAAGGTAGCTGCCGCCGCAAGTGTCGACGAGGATGCATCCGTCAACTCGCTTCCATACGAGTGGGACATGCTTCAGATGTTTCTCACCTTCAAGATGGCGGGCACGCTCCACAACGACATTGAGGAATACGTCGAGAATATGACCAACGCGTTCCCCAATGTTTTTACCGAAGACCTCGCAGAAACGATTCGCGATTTGCCGCAATTGTGCCTACGTTTTCCGGGCCTGTGCGATCGCGATTCGGTGCTTCAGCCGCTCAGCGTGAAGCTGTCGACCACTCAGCCCGTGGGTCGGTACGAAGATCTTGGCAAATTCTCCAAGACACAGCAGCAGCAGTGCTCCAACCTGACCAAGTCGACCGTGCACTCGATTAGCAACGGCCGACTGCTCCAGCACGACGACTCGGCAGTCTTGCAGTTTGAGGCCGAGCAGCGAGGTGTGGCCAATGCGGGAACGATGAAGGGCAACCTCTTTTCGCGTTCGGCGTGGCAGCGCTTCACGCTCGCCCAACTTGATCGACGCGGCATGCTTACAGATGCCGAACGCGAGCGCGTTCTCGATCAGGGAATCTGTCTGCGCCAGCGCATCGCGCACGAACTCTCGAGGCAGGGCGGGACCATGCGCGAGACCTTGGGGGAGACGGAGCCGATGCCGTGTGGCTCGTTTGAGGCCCGCGAACGCATCAAGCGCGAGACAGGCATGGATATGCCTTCGGCGTCTCGTCGCCGAGGAAGAGACATCGAAGACGAAGACGATGACATTCTTGGACTTAGCATGCCCTTCAAAAAGCCGAAGATTGGATCCCTTGGCGTTTGAAGAGCATTGCGTATAGTCGTTTACAGTCTGTTGGGTTGGGAGCGTGTGAAGGGTGTGTGTTGTGGTGCGACAATAACGTGACGCGAGTAATCCTACAAGTCAAAAGGAGACGCGTTTTGTAATGTGGCTCCTGGCCGTGGCCGCGCTCGCCACGGAAGACGAATGCCTCAATGGCCACGTGCATCACATTGCCACCGACGTCTACCTAAAGCCGCTTGGTAGCAACGATGGCGTGACAGCCATTCGCCAGGCCGAGTGGAACGCGCAGGGGTACAATTTGGACAATTTTCTTGGAAAGTATGTGACCGTGACGGACGATGACGGAAATCTGTGGCCCGACTCGACCTACCTGATTGCCAATAGCATGATTCTCGAACGCTCGGCCGTGGTCGGAACTGGCGATCCGGATTGGTACTATGTGCACTATTCGTCCTATCCTGCCAACTACTCGGATCACGCACTGAACATTACCATCGGTGCCATGGTCGATCACGGCCAGCCAACACTCGTCTCCCTTACGGCATGGTCGGCCGGTTGCGCACCCAATGTGCCGCCTTCGCCCTTGCACCCGCCAAGTCCGCCACCCGCGCCACCCGGAGGTCCGCCGCCACCCATGCCTCCAGCAAGCCCACCTTCACCACCTCCTCATGACGGCTACTACGAATTTTGGATGACGCCTGTGCTCTTTGGCCTTCTTGGACCAATTATCGTGATTCTCTGTTTAGTGACTGCGGTCAACACCTGCAACTTGTACACATTTACCCCGCGACCAGCGGAAGTGCAAGCAATCCGCGAGCGACATGCGGCTCTCAACAATGGCGAGGTCTTGAAGGAGTTTCCGGGCGCGGAGGTGTACAAAAATCGTCTAAAGATGGCCGAGACCTTGCGGCGAGCGGTACTCGAGCCAGAACAGACGGCGGCTGAGGCCGAGGTGCAAAAGAAGCGCGTGGGTTGGCGCTAACTATTTTGTGTGCTCAACAAACGCTGTGTGTGTGTGTCTGCGTCTGCGTGGGTAAGTAGATGTTGCAGCATGGATTAAACAGGTAGAAGCATTCACACGGTTTGCATTACAGACCATGGAACACTGCATGGCTGCACTCGAGCCCCTGGCTCCGTGCCTGTGCGGCTGGATGGCATGCTGCGATTCGCGCGTTGTCTGGCGCGCTGCTGCCGATTCGGACACTTCCGACGCGATCGCGTTGACCATTGATGACGTTCCACGCAAGGACATGAAAGTCTCCCACATTCTTGAGCTCATGCACCTTCTGCGACAGCGACGAGCGCGGGTGACCTTTTTTGTCTTTTTTGATCGCCTCAATCCGAAGCCGGATGATCCCATGGAGGATCATATTCTGGTCAACACGTTCGTAAGCGAGGTCAAGTCCAACGGCCACGAGATTGGTCTTCATTTTCCGGGACGTTGGGGCAATCAGATGTCCACGCTGGAGCTCAAGTGGCGCACCGAGCAGTCGTTGCAGATTGCACGACGGCGCTTCAATTTGCCGATACGCTACGTTCGCATGCCCGGTGGATTTTCCACACCTGCACAGGTGACGCTGCTGGAATCGTATGGGCTGACGGTTGTCAACGGAACCGCCTACCCAGGTGATGCTGACGTGTGCGGCTGCCTCTCGGCCATTGCGCTCGGCCGCTTTGCCGCACGGCTGGCAAACGGCGACGGTCGCATCGCAATTTTACACGACGACAAGCGGCTCATCGCCAAGCTCGCCTCGTTTTTGGCACAGCTGCAAGCGCAAAATAAGCACTCGGTCACGCTGTCGGAGCTGTTGGGCCCCACGCGCGTGCGCGTAGACGCGGTGATGGAGAGTGCGAGCGGTGGTGGAAACACGGGTGCTCTTTCGCCCATTTACATTCCGTTTTAGACAAGTCGTGAGTGTGTAGGGTCAAACTCAAACACGCTACACGTGTACGCACACAGACGTATTGTTTACGCATTGTTTTGTCCACGCTGAGCAACAAAAATTGCCGCCATCTGCTCGAGCGTCGCGCCTTGTGCATCCGTGCTTTGGTGGCGCGTGTGCAGCAACGAAAGAATGCTGTTTTCGCCAATGATGGTGACGTATTTCACCCGCCTGCGCTTCTGGCCCAGACGCCGAATGCGTCCGCGTAGTTGATGTCGCTGCGCGGCGTTGCCGGCGTAGACCCCAGTAACAATTGCACCAAGACGCTGCAGGTTGTAGCCCGTGGTGTCCTTGGACGTTACGACGATGATGCCAACATTAGAATCGAGGGGCTGCGTTGTGTTGAGTGTCTTTTCGCGCAACTCGACGCGAAACTCGCCGCCCACGAGCGCTTGCATCTTTTCGATGATAGACGCGGCCTCGGCCGAATTGTCGGCGACGACTAGCACGCCACCACCGGGGTGGAACATGCGGTCCTCGCGCGCAAGTTCTACGGACACCTCGGCCATCTTGTCCTCGATCGCGGCACGGACGATGCGAGCGGCGCGATTCCAGCCCCCCGTTTCCGCAATCGCCTGTTCGTGCGCTTGCTGGAACTGCTCGTCGAGTCGTACAAAGACCTCCTCCTCAGTGGATACAATTTTGAGATCGTGTCGTCCCGAAATGAACATGGCGCCCGCGACCAAAATATCGTCTTGAGTGTTGACCGGAAAGTTGGTGCACCGCTTGAACCACTCGCGGGCCAGGAGCTGACGCGTCGTGGCGGCAGGAGTTGCAGTCATCGCCAAGAATTTTGGAGACGCCGAAACCGCCTGGACAAGCCGCGAGGCACGTTCGCTAAGACCATAGTATTGGTGAACCTCGTCAATAATGAAAAGCGTCGTCTTTGCAAGTTCAATCAGCTTTTCGGCCAGTGGCTCCGAGATTTTTGGCTTGCCCGAAAGCAGCTCGATGGACAAGACCAAGATTGGGTCTCCTCTACCAAACGTCAGCAATTGGTACGGTTTGAGGTCTGTGTAGCCATAGACGGGTTGCTGCCCCCACGACGCGAGTTCCCTAGAGGTTGTGCTCACAATGTCCTTCTTGGTGATCCAAATCACGCGCTCGATGCCGTGGTTAGGCGTCGTCGACAGATACTCGAGGGCGTAGAGCAAGCCGATGACCGTCTTGCCGAGGCCGACCTCGAGAGAAAGGTACTGTCCCTGCGTTCGGTAGTTGGACGCGTCTCGATCGATCATCTGCGACACGAGGTCCCGTTGGTACGTGTCCAATGTTTTGCGTCGATCAAAGTCGTCAACCTCCGGCTCAAACGTCTGCGGGTTGATCTTGCCTTGTAAGAGCCTACCGCGTCGCACGAGCCACTCGTCGTTGGCCGGTGGCGCATTGGCAGGACCCGCGGCCATCGCAGCATCCCTCTCGCCCACGAGCCGACGAAGCACCGTTTCAACGTGCTTGAGCGCGCGAGCGTCGTTGACCACAAACGAAAGCTTCTTTGGTGACGACGATTGCAACGCTCCAGGGACGAGCGAAGACAGGCGCAAGAGTGCGCGATACACAATCCAGTCGCCGCGTTCGGGCTTCAGCTCCTTTTCGTTGCTTCCGCCTTGCAGTCCTGGGACGGGAACGCTCACTTTGACGTACTGTCCGTCAAGCATCGACAAAAGACGCGAGAGCATGTTGCCAGGATTGAATCGTTGATTGGAGGCGACAGCTACGACACGGTTTAGGAGTTCGCGAAGGTGGCGCTCGAGATCAGCCGTCTCGACGCGTTCCATGCCTTCGACGTCTTCAATGGAAAGGGTCTTGACCGCCAATGGCTTGGCCTGAATCGCCTCTGCGGCCACGCGAATGCCTGTCTCGGGGTCGTCGTTGAGCCACACCTCGCCTTCGTTCCATGGACATACTACAAAGGGAATCTCAATCGTCATCAGATCGTGCCACGACCAGACCCGTTCGGGAATACCTGGCTTTGTCGAGGTGACCGTCCAGCCATTCGGCGTCCACTGCGCGTGAGTGTGAAAGGGCAAGACAGTCGACTTGAATGCAAAGCCTCGACCATTGTTGGCGGTGGCCGACTTGGTTTTTACGTTGGCGATTGCTAGCTCTTTGATTCGTTCCGGAATGTCGGGCTTCGGCTTGTTGTCACGCACCGGCTTGTACACCACCAATTCGTGGCGGCTGCGCGTGCCGAGAATGACCATCAGTCCGCTCCACTTTTCGCCACTGGTATCGTCCTTGATCATTTGGACGTCCAGAGGCCCAACCGCTTGAGAGAGAATGGCTGGATCGAGCGTTGCGTACGCGACATGAACCTTTTTGTCGGCCAGCTCCCTTTTGGGATAGACCGACGCAAAGACCTCGCGTGCGATGAGATTTTGGGCCAATCTCACTGATGGAATCGGGTCTTGCGTCGTATCGAATGCCTCGTTGGCTTCCATCAGACGCGGATTGAAGCCGGTGACATTTTGAAACAGTGCTTGGTACCTCGGCCCGAATGCGGTGTTTGGCGGCGGTTTGCGTGGCGTTAGAGGAACCAAGTTGAGCACTTGGTGCGTCACCCCGCGGTATACATGCTGGTCGATCAAGTGCTCGAGCGGCATTGTCTTTGGATGCACGAGATTGGGCACCATGTTGATGACGGAAATGCGATTGTCGTCGCTCACGAGCGCAGCGGCAGTATCGAGCATGTCCATGTCTCCCCCAAAGCTCTTGAGAATGCGCAACAGCTGTGCCGATCGGCGCATGTTTTCCCTGTCCACCTTGATCGTGCCAGTGGCCGCGCGCTTAAACTCGGGGTTCCATTTAATTATCGACTTCGATGCGACCAAAAACGTAGAGAGTCGGCCAACTTCTTTGGCGACCTCAAAGGAGATGTGATAGTCGGGCATTCTCATCGTGGCCATGGCAATGCCAAAAAGTGCACGCAGCGACGACGAACGATCGACCTCTGCCATGTCTCCATCGGCAATGAGCCACGCGTCCTCGACGGCAATGACACCCAGACGTTTACAAGCAGCCGTCGCGCCTCGCACGGACATGTGCAGGTCAGGAATGTACCCATCGCCCTTGGTGCTGAGGCACAACAAGGTTGCCGCCAACATGGCGATGCGGGCGTTGACGTCGTACGTGCCCCCCTCCCGCTTGGGAATCGATACCTTCTTGTCGGGTCGAAAGCGAACGATTTTTTGCATCAGTGATTTGAGCGCACCAAAGGAGACGCTAGGCTGCGCCAACAACCTCCAGAGATCGTCGTGACTCGTTTTGCCACCCTCGGCGAGCATTGCGTCAAAGACCCGTTTGGCCTGTTCGGGTCCAAACGGCGTCGCTGCGCTCACTGGAAGCCGATATCGTTTCATCTCGCCGTCCTCGCCTCGCGTCTCCTCAATGTCGTAGCGCTGCGACGGCGGTGCCGAGGGTCGGTCCTGAAAGAGGAGCGCGTGCACGTCCTCGTCCACGGGACCACGATCGGATGGGTCGACGATGCCGCTTCGCTTGCCCTCGACCCATAGGTACGTACGCAGACACAAGAACCCTATGAACCTCGTGTCCTCTTGAAACTTTTCGTTGAGTTTGTGGGCGAGCTCCGACGGCTTGATGCGCTCGCCAATCGACAATCCAAGGTGCGACCATTTTGGACCGAGGCTAAGGACCTCGAGGACCACCTCTTCACCCTTTTCGTTTTTCATGTTTTGAACCTTGCTTCCATAGCCACTCGTCATTCCAATCAACGAACCCTTGGTGCTCTTGGGCACCTCGGCAATGAGTCGGGTGCTGCCATCGGCAAGCGTCTCGACGGGATTGTACCGGTTGATGCGCAAAGCTGCGTCCGAAGTCTTGATGTTTTGAAACTTGGCCAATTTTTTGGCCCACTCGTCGCCTCCCTCGGGCGTGGACGGGTAGGCCGTACGAGCCCTTCGATGGGCCTCGGGCAGCGCCCACATCGTCCCCTGGACGATGCGGAACGACGTGCCTTCAACCGACTCGTACGCGTCGTCGGATGGCTTGGTCAATCCGTCCAATTTGGTCAAGCCACGAATGATCCGCCCCTCCCCAGCACCAATGGCTCCAACGGTATGCCACGCGGCGACACCAGTGTCGTCATCCTCCTCTTCGTCTTTTTTGACCCTTTTTGGACCGACTTCGTCACTTGAACCGGCCACATCAGAGCGTTTGGACTTGGGAGCCCCCGTGGTTTCCTCGTCTATGTGCAGTTGCAACTGCTTTAAAAATAGCCCAGGCAACCCCCCGCAAGGGACGGACGCCGTCGTCATCGGAAAACCACGGACGCGCACTACCCCTGCGCAGGTACCGCATCTGGGCTGTGCCGGATTTGTGCTTATCCACAACCAATTTTACGATTTTTACACCTCTTCTACAAGCCCGCGAAGCGTCGCGTTGCACTGGGCCACGCCCTCCAAAAAGCCGAGCGGGGCCGCTCGTTGCGCGCCTCGGTGTTTTCGTTTTGCAAACATGGGCGCGATGCGCTTTGTCTTCCCCGTCTTTTTGCTCGTCACTTGCACCCACACCGGTGTCACGGGTTTGCGTTGTGGTAGCACAAGTCCGTTTCCGTGAAAAACGTAGGTCTTCTTCTGGTAAGCGTCCTGTTTTGGGATGACGGCAGGCCACGCCGGATGAGAGGCCGTCGGGGCGAGGTAGCCGCCATACTCGTGCGGCGAGATTGTCATTCTCGGCGCCTTCCATAGACGCTTCAAGACTGGGGACGCGGGTGTCAAAAGCAGGTAGGGAGCGCCCGTGGCCACGAGTGTCGCCTCTGTCTCCTTGAGCGCATCCACCACCTCGGTCTGAAAGTTGGGATTTTCTCTTCGTTTGCGTTCCCACCAGCGCGCCCCAGCGCTGGCCAAGTCGCAACATCCAGGCAGCGCACACGCAAATGCGACCGTGCCCGGAACGGCCTCTTCCACTTGCGCCCGCGCCAGCACCTGGTATCCACGTCGCTTCCAGGAACGCAATGCGGCTTCGTCTCCCGCTACCGACACCACAAGCGTCGCATCGCGAGTCGAAACGCGTTGTCGACGTTGTGCAGCTGAAGGCGGAGGCGGTGCTGGAGGGGCTGGGTCGCGTTTCTCAAACCAGTGCGTCAAAGGTTGCATTTGGGAACGCGCGCTCAAACGGGCAAATCTTACTCGCACGAGTGCAGCATGCGCTAGCGGTACGGATTTGCACGTACCTCCTTGCGGCATGTGCACTTGTAACTAGTAAATCGAGGGAGGAGAGAAGGCGGTCGGGTGCGCACACGACGGTTGTGTGCCATGACCGATTCTGTTCCTCTCTCGTCCCCACAAGGATTGATGCCACCGTCCATGCCATGCATCTTCAAGTTCGAACCAGAGTCCAAATTTCTTCGCCCGTCGGAACCACAGGTACAGGCCTTGGAGGCCATCCGCGCAACGACACAGTCGGGCATCGTCATCTTGCCATGTGGCGCCGGTAAGACGGCTGTCTTTTTGCAAGCAGCCCTAGAGGCCGGAAACCGAGTGCTCTTTCTCAACTTTGAAAAGCAAGGCGTGATGCAGGTGGCCGACACTATTTTGGAACACACAACTGTTAGAAAGCAACAGCTGTGTGCCTACTCTTCCGAGTGTAAGACCGAACCAAACACGTTGCTGTGCTACATGGTCACGACGTACTCCATGTTTAGTTCGACTGCAAACCGTTCGGACACAACGAATCGCGTACGCAACTTTGTCCTAAATACCGCGTGGGATTTGGTTGTGCTGGACGAATGTCACCACGCGTGTGCCGAAACGTATCGGCCATTGGTTGTGCACTTGGTGCAGAAGGCGCGACGTGTGCTTGGGTTCACGGGTACCCTGTGTCGTAGTGAACCGTCGGTTTCTGGTGTTCATCTGTCTCCCGAAGAACGTCAACGTGCCAATGCAAAACAATTTGAATTCATAGGACCCGTGCTGCACAGCCGCACGTGCGCCGAGCTGGAGTCCGCCGGCCTCATTGCCAAGGTGCGACGACTTGAAATCTCGGCCCACTTTACCGAATTGTTTTCAGCCGCAAATCGATACGTTGGTGGCCAGTCAAAACAGTACATGCAAGCGCTCAACCCCCAAAAACTCAACGCCTTGTGGGCACTAGTGCACCTGCATCGCGCCATGGGCCACGTAGGCATGATCTTTTGCAATCATCTCTTGCCTGCCAAGACCGTCAAGCACGTGCTCGGTTCGCGCTGGGAGGTGCTCTCGGGTGGCAATGCACATGGGACCGAAGGCATCCATACCGCTCAGGCCAACGCGGAATTGGTCAAGCAATTCAACCATGGCAAGCTCGATGGGCTGATTGCGACTCCCGTCGGAGAGTCAGCGCTCGACGTTTATAATCCAAACTTTAGATACGCTATCGTCATCGATGCACACAGTGGCCAAGCACCGGCAAGCCAAAAACTGGGACGACTCTCGCGCACACCACGCGTTTTGCGCAAAGATGGCGAAGACGACGAGACCTTTCAAACACGACTCTTGAAGGAGCAAAAGGTGGCCACCTACTATGAAATCGTCACGTGCAATACCGAGGAGGAGACGGCCGCCCGCGCACGAGATGTGCAGTTTGAATACGATGGGTACTCTAAGACGACCATGGAGTGCAATGAGCTGTTCACCAATGTGTCGAGTATTGGTGTGCTCGAATCGAGCGCCCCTTTTTTCAATGCGGAGGCACAGCTTCGGTTGTTGGTAGATTGTCTCGGATACCATGACTTGGGCATTGTTGAAAACGAGGGTCGCGCAAAGGCGGTGGAAGTGCTCAAGCCATACCACCAGACGGTTAAATCGCTTGAGCACAAGGCCCATACCGCCAAAAGCGCACTCTTTCGTGAACGACACAAGCAGCAGTTGGTGCGCACGCGTGCGCAGCTTCCAAAGCGAAAGGCGGAGGCACAGCAGGCCAAACGTGAGGTGATTGCGGGGGCTTCGATGTCCGAAGCCGCAGCGCGCGTGCTACGCAAGATGCAGATCGACCCCGGCTTGCTAAAGCGTGCCAACTTGGTGCTTCCGCCAGAACCACTCGAGTCCAATGAGGAATTGTACGAAGACTTGGACGACGAGGAATAGATGCGTCGCCAAGTGTTAAGAAAGGGTACAAATGGACTCTTCCTGCCCGTATCGTTCTGTGACTTTGGGACGTTCGGGTTTGCGAGCCCACACGCGGATCAAATCCGTGTTGGCCCGGTCGTACGTGATGTGTAGGATGGTGTTATCAACTGTCACAATCCCAGTCTTGCTTGGCATGCCCCAGTCACGCACACAGCGCACCGACAACGTGGAAGGGTGGCTCGGAAACGTAGACACCATTGTGCCACGCACATGGACGTGGTCTTCCGCCTCCGGTGGGCGTGAGCTCATTTCGTCCTCAAGCGAGGATACTTGATGAGAGAACAGACACGCACCCTTGCGTTTTGTGCGCTGTATTCTTTCGCGAATAGCGCAATGCTTCGGGTGTCCAGCCCGACACATGCAGCGGTGTCTCCGCCATGTACCCCAATCTCGCGACCCACGCCGATTGCGAGCACGTTTGCTGATCTCCCAGACGCACATCAGCGATTTGCGCAAGAGCACGATCTCACGTTTCGCGACGTCGTGGTTCTTCTAAATGCACCCTCCCTAAACGAGCACCTGGATGAACGACGATTGATGGTTCTGAGCATGCAACTAGACGCAGTCTTGCAAGCGCACGACTGGGAAATGGCAGAGGTGATTCTGTGCATGCTCGTTCGTAGCGATCTTCAGCGCGTCTTCGACGCCGCGTGCAAGTGCGGGCTAGGGTACACGGCGAAGCAAGCGACCGACAAGAGCGTGCCGGGTTCCGAGTCCACTGTGCGGTTTGGCCGACTACTTCTAAAGAAGCTCGAAAACTTGGTTGCCTCAAAGTTTGAGGCGGTGGATGCAGCGGATGCGCACGTGCGCATGTACGCGTGTTGATGTGTTGATGTGTTGCGGCTACGTGTGTAACCAGATAAATCAAAATTGGATTTGCACTGTGTCAAGAGACTCCCACTGGTCCCCTACAAACGTATTTGTCGGTTGCTGTGGTGGTACGAATGACGACATATTTGCCCAACCTATCAAACCTCAAACTTTTGGAGTCGGACGATCCCGAGGAGTCTGAGACAATCTCGATAGGCGCACATTTACAAATCTCGCCCCCGGAAGACCACATTCAAAAGGAAGACGACTACCGAGTTGCACTATACGGTTCAACCAAGCTGAAGGAAATCGCACGCGCCATCGAAAAGGACAAGCGGGTACTCATGAGCGCTGATCACGATTATCTCTACAAGACGCTCGACGATACCATGGATCCGCTTGCGATTGGCACGAAGCGGTGGTGGTGGGAATGGTACTATTCGCTCAGCGGCAGGATGAAAAAGATTGGAGAGGGCAGTTGGAATCAGGCCTTTCTTGTGAGCGAACAAGACGTTCAGAAAACCCTCCCGGAGGTTTGCTTTCAAAGCATTTACAATCGCAAGGCCCCATCAAAGTTGATCATTCGAATCGGCAAAGTCCAGGAGGAAAAGAAGAGCGTTCTGAGAGAGATGATTACTGCCGCGTACGCCCACTTTTATGGGTTTGGGCCCGACATTTTTGCACAGTTTTACATCACCGACGAGAGGGAGGAGAACGATTTTGCAGCGAGAAGCGGCGGCCGCCTACGGATGCCTTGGAACAACATCTTGGTAACTGGTTCATACACGGGGCCCTCTGTCGACCTTAACGGCAACAATCCGTACAGCGTTTTTACGATTGCCGAAGCTTGGGACGGAGACTGCACTGACAAGATCGGTACCTCTGTTCCAGTGGCTGATGCGTTTGAGCCCAGCGCATTTGCAGCAGAGTTTGTGCAACTGTGCATGCGTGCGGCAGAGGTAGGCTTTTGGCACATGGACATCAAGCGGGCAAACTTGCTCTACCGCACCAGCGCCTGCCGTCCGCTCGAGCTCTCGTTCACCGACTTTGATCCCTATTTTTGTCGGATTCTGTCACCCGAAGTGCGCGACAAGACGCGTCACTGCTGTATTGTGGCAACGATTGCTTGTATTCTAGGGGAGATCCGGTGCTACGATGGCGACAGCTTGTGGCAAGCCTATGCCGTCGCGATGAAAAAGGCCGTCAAGACCTTTGCGGGGATCGACATTGACCAAATCGGCCCCTATGACTGGTGCTTCTTCTTGCGAGCCACGAATGACTCTTTTTCGGAAAACGAGGAGTGGAAGATCTACCAGACCAAACCAGACGGCACCAAAGTGCTAAAGGAGTGGAAGAGGAGCCGCTCCTACGAGCCCAATGAGGAGTGGGAGCTTGGCCAGCGCTTCCGGAACCACCTGAAAAACTACTTCACCTATGAGCCCTTCCCCCGCAGCCCGCCCAGGACGATGCCCGGATGCTTCAAGTTTGTACGCGGAAAGCCGCTGTTTCAGCAGATTGTCGATCACGCATTCAAAGCTTGATACAGTGGTCTTGGTTTGGGCATTGTTAGTGAACGCGTTGTATGTTTAGAAAACTCGCAGTTTTGAGACACA
>MDTG01024034.1_pt1 | contig 15668 bp, 14 predicted proteins | sample 811421 | NCBI WGS metagenome assembly MDTG01 (sample SAMN05326645, study PRJNA326480) | marine metagenome | isolation source: seawater | place: Pacific Ocean: South East | collected 2011
AAAATTTGCCCAGGTGGTGGAATTGGTAGACACAAGGGACTTAAAATCCCTCGAAGGCGACTTCGTGCCGGTTCAAGTCCGGCCCTGGGTACCAAATAACAATGAATCAAGAAAGAACTCAATCTGGAGAAATAAGCCTTAGATTTGTAGGGAGCATAATAAAATCTAAGGCAAGAAGAATTCTTATTTACTCAATTTTAGTAATTTTAATTTCTTCTATTTTTTCAATTTTTATACCTAATAAATATTCATCTTCTTCTACATTATCTCCTAACAAAGATAATCAATCTCTAGAAAAAACAAATTTCTCCGATTTAGGAAATATTACCTCTTTAATTGGGGTGGGTCAGGGAGTAGGGAGCTCAGTATCAAATTTTCAAATAGCTTTAGAAAAAATTAAATCTAGAGACTTTATAGAAAAGTTTATTAACTATGGAGAAATGAAACTTAAATTGTTATTTGCTTTGAGATGGAATCCTGCAAAAGAAAATTTTGAATATAACCTCGATATGTATGATCCATTAAATTCATCTTGGAAAGTTAAAATTCCTTCAGATTATGAAATTTTTAAAGATTTTAAAAAGAATCTCACGATTACTAAAAAAAGTAATTCAGGTTTGGTAGAGATAAGTTTTAAAAGCAAATCTCCACACCTGTCTCAGGATGTTGTTGAGAATATGATTTTTCTTATAAATGACGTAATGAGCTCAGAAGCGTTGAATAAAGCTGCAACTAATCTTACTTTTTTGAATAAAGAAATAAACAACCAACAAAATATCCAAACAAAAAACGCTATTTCTAGACTAATGGAGATTCAACTCCAAAAAAAAATGATTGCTTCAAATAACAAAAATTATATTTTTGATGTGGTGAGCCCACCATTGATTGCTGAGGAAAAATCTTCTCCTTGGAAGCTAGGAATCATAATTTCGTCCTTATTTATCTTTAACTTCCTATATATTTTTTATCATATTTTTTTGTTTACCCTTAAGAAGTAAGGTACGTCATTTTAATTGTCTTTATAATATGAAATGAAAAAAAATAGAAAAGCTTTAATTTTCGGGGTTACTGGTCAGGATGGAGCTTATCTAGCTGATTTTCTTTGTAAAAAAAAATATCAAGTCTACGGTACATCGAGGAATTTAAAAAAAGCAAACTTAAAAAACTTATTTTTTCTTAATGTTCAAAATAAAGTAAAACTTTATAAATCGTCGCTAAACAATTTCAAACAGATCAATAATCTTATTAAAGCTTTAGAACCTGATGAAATTTATAATTTGTCCGGTCAGTCTTCAGTTCACAATTCATTTTCACATCCTTTTGAAACTTACAACAGCAATACTTTCCCAGTCATTTCTATCTTAGAAAGTATTAAAAAATTAAAACTTAAGACAAAATTCTATAACGCTAGCTCTGGAGAAATATATGGTAACTCCAAAAGTATAGTTAATGAAAAAACTCAACATCAACCTATAAGTCCTTACGGACTTTCAAAATCATTATCAATGAAAATAATTTCTTCGTACAGATCTACATCAGAAATTTTCGCATGTTCCGGAATAGCTTTTAATCATGAATCAATTCTTAGGAGAGAAACATTTGTCACTAAAAAAATCATTTGTGGAGCAAAACAAATTTCTATTAATAAGAAAAATTCAATTCTTAAACTAGGCAATATTGAAGTTTTTAGAGACTGGGGTTGGGCTCCTGAGTATGTCGAGGCTATGTGGTTGCTTTTGCAAAAAGATCTTCCCCATGACATTATACTGGCGACCGGAAAAACAATTTCTTTAAAATATTTTTTAAAAGAAGTTTTTTCTATGTTTAAGCTAGATTGGAAAGAATTTGTTCAATTTGACTCTGAACTTAAAAGACCTTCTGAGTTATATAAAATAAAAACAAATCCAACAAAAGCGAGCGAAATACTAGGATGGAAAGCTAAGTTTCACTCAAAAAAACTTATAGATAAATTAGTCGAAGAAGAATTAAAAATAAAATGTTAGATAATTCTGCAATTTTAATAACTGGTGGAACAGGATCGTTTGGGCAAAGTTTTGTTTCGTTTACTCTTAAAAATTTTAACCCAAAAAAATTGATTATTTATTCAAGGGATGAAATGAAACAATGGGAAATGGAAAAAATTTATCAAAATGACGATAGAGTGAGATTTTTAATTGGAGATATAAGAGACAAAGACAGATTGTATAGAGCTCTAGATGGAGTTGACTATGTAGTACATGCTGCTGCGACTAAAATTGTAACTACAGCTGAATATAATCCTTTTGAATGTGTGAAAACTAATATTTTGGGGGCAATGAATTTGATAGATGTTTGTATAGATCAGAAAGTAAAAAAAATAGTAGCTTTATCTACGGATAAGGCAAGCAGTCCAATAAATATTTATGGTGCCTCAAAATTAGTTTCGGATAAAATTTTTGTTGCTGGAAATTCATATACTGGTAAAAAAGAGACGGCGTTTTCTGTAGTTAGATATGGAAATGTAATGGGTTCAAGAGGTTCAGTAATACCTTTTTTCAGATCTATCAAAGATAATAATTTTCCAATAACAGATGAGAGAATGACAAGATTCATGATTTCATTAGAGCAAGGTGTTAACTTAGTTTGGGAAGCATTAAATAAAATGGTTGGAGGAGAAATATTTGTAAAAAAGATTCCCTCAATGAAGGTTGTTGATATTGCAAGGGCAATTAACAAAAATGCAGAGTTTGTCGATATAGGAATTAGACCAGGTGAAAAATTACATGAACAAATGATTGGCGTTGAAGACGCTCCTTACACTTATGAATACGAAGAATATTATAAAATTTTGCCATCTATAAATAACTGGGCAAAGGATTCAGTAAGAATAGGAGATGGAAAGAAAGTTGTTGAAAACTTTTCGTATAATTCTGAAAAAAATTCTGAATGGATGACAGAAAGAGCCCTCCAAGATTGGCTTAAATCTAACTAAAAATATGATTCCTTATGGCAAGCAAAATATCTCAAAATCAGACATTAAAGCTGTAAAAGAAGTATTAGAATCAAATTTAATTACTCAAGGTCCAATTGTTCCAAAATTTGAAAGAAAAATTTGTGAACTTGTAGGATCAAGGTTTGCTTTTGCAGTTAATTCAGCTACTAGTGCACTGCATATTTCTTGTATTTCTCTTGGATTAAAAAAAGGAGATTATCTTTGGACCTCCCCGAATAGTTTTGTTGCATCATCTAACTGCGCATTATATTGCGGAGCAAAAGTGGACTTTGTAGATATTGATCCTGAAACTTTCAACATGGATATGAAACTTTTAAAAAAAAAATTAGAAGTTGCAAAGAAAGCAAATAAATTACCGAAAATAATCATTCCTGTCCACATGGCAGGTCTGTCTTGTGATATGAAATCACTCAAAGATTTAAGTAAAAGATATAATTTTAAAATTATTGAAGATGCATCTCATGGAATCGGTTCAAAATATAATGGAATCAATGTGGGTAGTTGCGCTTATAGTGATATAACAGTTTTTAGTTTTCATCCCGTCAAAATTATTACTACTGGAGAGGGAGGGGTTGCTACAACTAATGACAGTGATACTGCAAAAAAATTAGACGTCCTAAGAACACATGGAATAACAAAAAATAAAGATGAAATGCTTTTTTCACCTCATGGAGACTGGTACTTTGAGCAAATTTATCTAGGATATAATTATCGCATGACAGATATTCATGCAGCTTTAGGATTAAACCAATTAAAAAGATTAGACAAATTTATTTCTAAAAGAAATCGTATTGCTGAAAAATATGACTCAAAGCTTGAAGCACTTCCTTTGCAAACACCTAAGCGTGTTAAAGACTCATACTCTTCTTTTCATTTATATATTGTAAGAATAAATTTAGGTGAAATTAGTAAATCGAAAAAAACAATTTTTGATTTCCTCAGAAAAAAAGGAATTGGAGTAAACATACATTATATCCCAATTCATTATCACCCTTACTATAAAGACATGAATTTTAAAGAAGGTGATTTCCCTGAAACCGAAAAATATTACAATGAAGCATTAAGCTTGCCTATATATCCTGACTTGAGCAATAAAGATCAAAATTACGTGGTCAAGTGCTTGAAAGATATTCTTACAAAATGAGCAAGATAGTATTAGGAACTGCTCAATTGGGAAGTAATTATGGAATTACAAATAAAAATCCAGAAGGAAGTATTGAAAAGACAAAAAAAATAATTGAATTTGCTAGAAAAAAGGGAATTGACACATTAGATACAGCAATGGATTATGCATTTGAATCACAATCAAACTCAGTTTCAATTTCAGACTTTAATATCAATACTAAATTGCCTAAAGTTCCAGAAAAGGAAAAAAAAATCTCAAATTGGATAGAAAAAAAAGTGGAACAATCAATGAAAAATCTTGGAATTAAAAAAATTAACTGCCTTCTTTTGCATAATCCAAACCAGTTACAAAAAAAAGGAGGAGAGGAAATTTGGAAAACTTTAAAAAATTTAAAAAAAAAGGACTTGGTAAAAAAGATTGGAATATCTATTTATGACACCAACAAAGTAGAGAAATATTTATCTGAATTTAAACCTGATGTTATTCAATCTCCTTTTAATATAATTGATAGAAGAGTTTTACATTCAAATTGGTTAAAAAAAGCAAAAAAAAAGGGCGTTGAAATTCAAGTTAGATCTATTTTTTTGCAAGGAATACTCCTCCTCGATAAAGACGAATTACCAAAAGAATTCCATAAGTGGAAACCAATATGGAAAAAAATGAGTTTATTCTTGAAAAAAAGAAACTATACAAAACTTCAATTATTAATAAGTTTTGTTCAATCTTTTAAAGAGATTGATAATGTGATTGTTGGAGTAGACAATTTGACTCAATTAGAAGAGATTCTCGATTTAGAATTAATAAACATTAATGGTTTTCCTGATCTATCTTCGAGGGACGAAAAATTAATTAATCCGTTAAATTGGCCATTATATAAAAAAAATAAAAAGGACTTTTTAGACGCATGAAAGTTATAGCTTTAATTCAAGTAAGAATGAACTCAACAAGGTTGCCAAAAAAAGCCATGCTTAAATTAGATGATACTTCAGTAATTGAATTTTTATTAAAAAGATTGAAGCTTTCTAAGGAAATAGACGAGATAGTTGTGGCTACAACAAAAAATAAGGCAGATAAAATCTTGGTAAAGCATGTTGAGGATTTAGGCATAAAAGTTTTCGAGGGAAGTGAAACTAACGTTTTGGATAGATTTTATAAGGCTGCCAAAAAATTTAACGCCGATGTAGTTATTAGAATTACAGGAGACTGCCCGTTAATTGATCCATTTTTAATTGATGAAATGTTAAAAAAATTTCTCGGTAGTGACTTAGATTACTTATCTAATTGTTTTCCTCCGTCTTATCCTGACGGTCTCGACACAGAAATTTTTACATTTGAAACATTAAAAAAAACTTGGGAAGAAGCAAATACCGATCACGAATTAGAACATGTAACGCCCTACATGTACGAAACAAAAAATTTTAAAGTTGATACTTTTAAGTCTGATGTTGATTTAAAAGATAATAGATGGACTGTTGATGAGAAAGAGGATTTAGAATTTGTTAATAAAGTTTTAAAAAAGATTTCACCAAAAATAGATTTTACTTGGGAAGATGTTCTTAAGGTGGTTAAAAAAAATCCTGATCTCAAGAATATTAACAGTCATATAGCAAGAAATGCGGGTTCTAAAATTAGTTCTGGAGAAAAACTTTGGAAGAGAGCAAAAAAAGTAATACCTGGTGGAAATATGCTTTTTTCAAAGAGACCAGACTTATTCCTTCAAAATGGATGGCCGAGTTATTTTTCTAAAGCTAAGGGTATAGAAGTTTGGGATCTTGATGGTAAAAAGTTTAAAGACTTTTCCTTAATGGGGGTTGGTACTAATATATTGGGATATGGAAATGAAATAGTAGATGAAGCTGTAAAGGAAAATTTATTGAAAGGTAACATGTCCACCTTGAATTGCCCTGAGGAAGTTCTCCTTGCTGAAAGACTCGTAGAACTTAACCCATGGGCTGACATGGTTAGATTTGCTCGTTCAGGGGGAGAAGCAAACGCTATTGCAATAAGGATTGCAAGAGCCGCTTCATCTAGAGACAAGATAGCTGTTTGTGGCTATCATGGATGGCATGATTGGTATTTATCGGCTAATTTAGATAGTGATAAGAATCTTTCAGAGCATTTATTGCCAGGGTTAATTCCTGCAGGAGTTCCAAGGTCTTTAGAAGGCACAACCATTCCTTTTTTGTACAATGACTTTGATTCATTGGAAAAAATTATTCAAAGCGGAGAAGTGGGAGTTGTAAAAATGGAAGTTTTTAGAACTCAAGAACCGAAAAAGAATTTTCTCAAAAAAGTAAGAGATTTGTGTGATGAAAATGAAATTATTTTAATTTTTGACGAATGCACTTCTGGCTTTAGAAAAACTTTTGGAGGGTTACACTTAGACTATGGCGTTGATCCTGACATGGCTATGTTCGGGAAAGCTTTAGGAAACGGCTATGCCATAACAGCTGTCGTAGGAAGAAAAGAAATCATGGACTATGCACAATCTACTTTTATTAGTAGCACTTTTTGGACTGAGAGAATAGGACCATCCGCAGCGATAGCTTGCCTTGAGGAAATGCAAAACATCCAATCTTGGAAAATAATAACCAACATAGGTTCTGATATAAAAAAAAGATGGATTAGTTTATCCAAAAAATATGATCTTGATTTAAACGTTTATGGATTAGATGCACTTGCGGGATTCACTTTTCCTCATAAAGATAATTTGAAATATAAAACATATGTTACTCAAGAGATGCTAAAGAAAGGATTTTTGGCAAATAATTTAGTTTATTGTTCAATTTGTCACAAAGATGAAGAAATTGAAGAATATTTTGAAGCTCTTGAGCCAATTTTTGAAAAAATAAGAGAATGCCAAGTTGATTTGAATATAGATTCTATTCTTGATTCAGGACCTAGTTCATCTGATTTTAAAAGACTTAATTAATTATGAAGAAGGTGGTCATAAGAGCTGATTCCTCCTTGGCAATTGGTTCTGGGCACATTGTTAGGTGTATTTCTCTAGCTAAGGAATTAAAAAATTTAGGTTGGGAAGTACATTTTTTGACAATCTTGTATAAAGGAAATTTTAATTATTTGATTGAAAAACAAAATTTTCAATTAAAAGAGTTTTTAATCAATAAAAATGATTCACAAGATCGAGAGCTTAATGACGCTAGAATTTCAAAGAATTATATAAATAAAATTAATCCCGATTTAATCGTATTAGATAACTATTCATTAGGAAAAGTTTGGGAAAAATATATTAAGTCAGATACCTATACATTAGCAGTAATCGATGATTTCATTGACAGAAAACATATATGTGATTTTCTTATAAATCAAAATTTTTTCGATAATGAAAAAAAAATAGAAAAAAAGTTTCTTAGAAATTCTATTCAGCCTTTAATTGGTCCAAAATTTTCATTAATAGATTCAAGTTATAGAGATGAAAAAAAAGCTCTTAAAAAAAAATCAAATTCTGTAAAAACTATCTTATTATTCTTTGGTGGTGTTGACCCAGATAATGTCACATCTAAAGTTTTAAGAGCTTTGAAAGACAAAAATTTTGATCAATATCATTTTGAATTGGTCATTGGTGCTGAAAATCCAAATAAAAATGAGATTCTAGAAATTTTTAAGGAAAAGCAAAATCTTACAATTCACCATCAGTTAAAAAGCATGGCAGAAGTGATCGCAAGAAGTGATATAGCTATTTGTTCTGGCGGATCAAATACATGGGAAAGAGCGTGCCTTGGGTTGCCATCTTTAGTAATTACTCTTGCCAAAAATCAAGTCTCTTATTCAAAAAAGTTAGATGAATTAGGGTACATTGAATGGCTTGGCGATTTTAGAGATATTGATGAAAAAGTAATTCGTACTAAAGTTTTATCTTTTATAAAAAATTCAAAAAAAAGATTAATGATGAGCAAACTTTCAATGGGTATCGTTGATGGATACGGCTCAAAGCGAGTTATAGAGACAATAACCAACCCTAAAAAGGAATCTAGTGAACTTGAAAAAAAGCTCAAAAAGCTAAGTAAAAGTAAATTAAAGATTACTATTCTGTCAGATCATAATTCTTGGCTAAACGAAGAAATTTCTAAATTTGTTTATCGCTTGAATTCTAATGGACAAAAAGTTAGCTGGTGTCATGACAAAAATGAAGTGAACAAGTCAGACGTCTGTTTTATTTTGAGCTTTACCAAAATAATTCCGAGAGAAACATTATCGAAAAGCAAAAATAATTTGGTTGTTCATGAAAGCGATCTACCAAAAGGCAAGGGGATGTCTCCAATGACTTGGCAAATTCTGGATGGAAAAAATAACATTACTGTTACAATTTTTGAAGCTAGCGAAAAAATTGATAACGGTGATATATATTTCAAGAGAAATTTAACACTTGAAGGTCACGAGCTTATAAACGAATGGAGAAAATTTCAGGCGAAAATCACTTTTGAAATGTGTTTAGATTTTCTTATTAATTACCCAGAGATAATAGAAGAAAAAAAAGAACAAACAGGAAAAGAAACATTTTTTAAAAAGAGAAATCAAAACGACAGCGAACTCGAAAAAACTAAAACCTTGGAGGAGTTATTTCCAAAATTAAGAGTCGTCGACAACGAGGCTTACCCCGCCTTTTTTAAAATGGGAAAACATAAGTATACTTTAAAGATAGAGAGAATGGAGTTGAAAAAATGAAATGCTTAGTTGTTGCTGCTCATCCTGATGATGAGATTTTGGGTTGTGGAGGAACTCTTGCAAGATGGTCAGACGAAGGTCACGAAATACATATTCTTATAATGTCTGAAGGAGTTACCTCTAGAGATGTTAATAGAGATGTTATTAAAAGAAAAAAAGAATTAGACAGTATAAAAAAAACAAGCGTAAAAGCTTCTAAAAAAATTGGCGCAGCTAGTATTGAATTTCTAGATTTTCCTGATAATAGAATGGATACTATTGATTTGTTAGATGTTGTGAAATCAATAGAAAAAAAAATTAACAAATTAAAGCCTTCTACAGTTTTGACTCATCACTTTGGAGACTTGAATATTGATCATTCTATAATCCATAAAGCTGTAATTACAGCATGCAGACCAGAAAAGATATGCCCTGTAAAAAAAATTTTATCCTTCGAAGTTAATTCAAGCACAGAATGGAATAGTGCCGGAAATCAAGATTTTAAACCTAATTTCTTTGTTGATATATCTAATTTCATAGATTGTAAATTAGCTGCTTTTAAGTTTTATGAATCCGAAATAAAAGAGGGCCCTCATCCTAGATCAATCGAGGGTATAAAAACTTTAGCTAAATTCAGAGGTCAAACAGTTGGTTTTGAATTTGCTGAAAGTTTTATATTAATAAGGGAAATTAATTGAATAAAATATTATTTACGGGGGGCGGAGGCGCTGGGAATGAACTTATATTTAGATCCCTGAAAAATAATTATGATTTATTTTTTTGTGATATTTTTAAAGATAATATAGATCCTTCCATTCCTACAAAAAGAAAAGAAACGATACCTAGCCCAAATTCTCCAAAATTTATTGAAAAATTAAACAAAATTTGTAAAAAGAGAGCAATAGATTTGCTTGTTCCAACTGTAGACGAGGAATTACTTGAGATCGAGAAAGTTAAAACAAACATTCTTTTACCAGATCAAAAATATATAAAAAAAATGATTGATAAATTTAATATGGTAAAAGCAATTGAGACAAAGGGACTTGAAGCGCCGAAAGTCTGGAAGTCGTCAGAGATAAATAATATAGATAAATCTTTCTTCCCTATAATAGCTAAACCAAGACAAGGAAGAGGCTCTAGAAATGTTGAAATTATAAGGTCTAGAGATCATTTTAAATGTTATTTAGAGTTTTATAATCTAAGTGAGGAAGAAGTTTTCTTAGAACAATTTATAGATGGATTTGAATATACTGTGTTGATGGCCGCTGATCAAAAAAATGAGCTTAGAGCGATAGTTCCTGTAAAAGTTTTATCAAAAAAAGGAATTACTTTAAGAGCATTCACAGACAAAGAACCAAAAGTTATTGATTTTTGTAATCAATTACATAGTTTATTTCCCACGAAGGGATGTTATAACGTTCAATTAAAATTGAGCAGTAATGGAAAACCACTTCCCTTTGAGATTAATCCTAGGATTTCCACGACTTTTGGTCTAGGTCTTGCGTCGGGAGTCGATCCTATTTCGATTTTTCTTTATGGGAAAGATAGGACTTATAATTCAAAAGGCATTGGTGATTTCAAAGAGGGAGTATCAATCACAAGGCATTGGCATAACCATATAAAATAAAATGAAAAACGTTTTCAAGATAGGCGATAAAAAAGTTGGTGATGGATACCCTTGTTTTTTTATAGCAGAAATAGGTTCAAATCATGATCATGATTACAATAAAGCTTTAAAACTTATAGATTTGGCAGCTGAAGCAAAAGTTGATGCGGTAAAATTCCAGACTTTCAAAGCTGAAGAACATTACTCTAAATTAGCTCCAAAATTCGAATATCTTAAAGGAAGAGATACTTTTAGTTTGATAGAATCTCTTGAAATTAATAGAGATTGGCATGCACCTTTGAAGGATTATTGTGAATCTGTTGGCCTTACATTCATTTCTTCACCTTGCGATTATGATGCAGTAGATCAATTAGCAGAAATTGATATGGAGGCCTATAAAGTTGCTTCATTTGATTTACCGGATACAAAACTTATAGAAAAAATAGCGGAAAAAGCAAAACCTCTTATTCTTTCAACTGGCATGGCTAATATGGAAGACATAAGGTTAGCAATAAACAGTGCTTTGAAAGTAGGCAATTCAGAGATAGCCTTACTTCAATGTACTTCTATTTATCCTGCTCCAACCAGATTAAGTAATTTAAATGCAATTAAAAAATTAAAGGACGAATTTAATCTAGTAACAGGTTATTCTGATCACACTATGGGGGGTCATATATGTTTATCAGCAGTATCTTTGGGAGCATCAATAATCGAGAAACACTATACTTTAGATAGAAATTCAGTGGGTCCAGATCATGGATTCGCTATAGAACCGCTTGAGTTAAAATCCTTGCTTATTCAATTAAGGGAAGTAGAAGAAGCAATGGGGGACGGAATTAAAAATGGACCTAGAGACGAAGAACTTGATATGTTTAAAAAAGGAAGAAGGAGCATTCATGCTTCAAGAAAAATTAAAACTGGACAAATTATTTCTTCAGACATGTTGGTAATAAAAAGGCCTGGTCTTGGAATGCATCCAAAATATTTTGAAAAAATTGTTGGGAAGAAAGCTAAAAATGATATCAGTAAAGACGAATGGATAACTTCTGAAATGATTGAATAATGATTCTTTTGACTGGAGCAACAGGTTTTCTTGGGTCGAAATTAAAAGAATCACTAAATTTAAATCCGGGAAACTCATGTTTAGTTTCTTCTAGATTATTGGAGGACTACACAAATTGTGATTTAACCAGTTTTGAAGAAACTCTGTCTTTATCGAAAAAAATAAATCCTGAAATAATAATTCATTGTGCAGCATCAGTACCCAAAGATTCTCAAGATTACGAAGAAACTAAATTTAACCAAACCTCCTTCTTAATAAATAAAAATATTGAAAGATGTTTTAAATCAAAAATGATTTTTACATCATCAATGACTGTTTACAATAATTCTGTTTCTTATGAAAGAGCTTTTAATGAAAAAGAAACTGATCTGTCAAAGCTAAATGGTTATGCAAAGGTCAAACTAGAATCTGAGAATCTTTTCAGAAGTTCTAAAAATCTAGATGTAATTAGTCTTAGGTTGCCAGGCTTATTTTCTGAAGCAAGAAAACATGGACTCGTTCACAATATTATTAAAGCACTTATAGATAATAAGAAATTAGAATTTAAAAAACGTCTTCCTGTCTGGTCCACAATGCATGTAGAGGACGCCGTAAGAGTTATAAAATATTTTACAGAAAATTTTTCTAAGATTTCTCATAAGACAATTAATGTTGGGTATCCTGGAAAGCAGAGCATACCAAGAATGGCTAAATTAATTAGTAAGATTTTTGACAAAAAATTCTATAACAAAGACTTAGATATTCGAGAATTTGAAATGGATTTAGAAATTTTAAATAAATACTTTAATTTTGAAGAAAAAATTCTCGAGAAAAGAATATCAAATCTTGTTGAATTTTTAAAAGAGAATATTGATGAAAGATGATGTTATAAGTTTACTAAAATCTATTGGTACCAAGATAAAAAAAGACAGGCATTTTTTAACAAAAGATGGCACAAAAATAGGGTCACAGCTTAAAACTGAGGCTGACAAACTATCTCACAGACTTTTGGTAGAAAATCTCAAAGTAATTAAAAATATTCCAATAATAAGCGAAGAAGAAAAAAATTCTCACAAAATAAAAAAAAATAGTTACTGGATGATCGATCCAATTGATGGTACTTCTAGTTTGGCAGAAGGATACTTGGGATGGGTGATTCAAGTTGCTCTAATAGAAGACAATAAGGTATATTTTTCCGCCGTACATTCACCTGATTTAGAGTTGACGTATTACGCAATCCTAAATGAAGGAGCTTATTTGAATGAGAAAAGAATAAAAGTTTCTAAATCATCTACTAAAAGAGTTCTTATTGATAATTATCCCAAGCCCAAAGGAATTGCAAAAAAAATTTTTGATTCGTTGGAATTTTCCAGTTACGTTGAATCTGGAAGCATCGGCTTAAAAATTTGTAGAGTGGCTGAAGGATCGGCAAATTTATTTGTAAAAGACGTAGTCGTAAGAGATTGGGATATATTGCCACCTTTATTGATTCTAAGTGAGGCCGGCGGACATTTAAGAAAGTTAGATGGTACTGTTTATAGTCTTTCTGAGGGCATTGAAAAAAATGGAATAATAGCTGCTAGCGACTATAATTACATTCTTAAAGTAATTGAATTAACAGAAGATTGATTGATTCCAAATAAAATCATCCAAGAATATTTTTAAAAAATGAAAAATTTAGATATTGATTGCTTTGAAAACAAAGGTTTCATAGTTGTAAAAGACATATTCTCTGAAGATGAAATAAAATCAATGAGGCGCTCTTATAAGGAAATGAAGAATTTTTGTGTTGAAAATAATCTCTATAATACCCTTGAAGGTTCTCCAGACCTTTTTTTACTCAAAGGCGACCTATGTTCTTTTCCTTATTTAAAAAAATTTAATTACTTGGTTTTCAATGAAAAGATAGTAAACGTTGTCAAGAAACTTATAGGCGAAGAGGTAATTTATTTTGGCGAAAGTAATTGTCAATCGGGACCTACACCTGGAGGTTTTCACAAAGATAATAGATTAAATGATAGAGAAAATCGAAATGGTTTAGATTTTATTGGAGACTATCCTTTAGTAAGAGTAGCTATTTATCTTCAAGATTCTGATATTTATAGTGGTGGTTTAAAAATCATGCCTGGTTCTCATAAAATCCCTACTTCAAAATTTTTAACTGGAGGTTTAAACTTATCTACTAAAGCTGGTGATTTAGTTATTTGGAAATTAACAACTTCACATAGCGGTCATGCCAAAAAATTGAAATTTTTTAAAAATATTTCTTTTCATCCTAGATTTGAAAAATTAATTCCTTCAAAGGTCGAGAATAAAAAAAATATAGAAAGAAGAGCGATGTTTATAGTTTATGGTGCACCAGGTGCCCATTTAGAAAGATATATTGAATATTTTAAGAATAGAGATGATTATAAGGATTATCTTAAATATGCAGGTTTTTCAAAAGAAACAGAAGATCTTGCTATAAAAGCTGGAGTAAAACACGTCAAACCAATTAAAGATTACGGAATAGACCAAAATTTATTTAGTGCTTCAGATACTGAATAAAAATGTTACAAAATCTTTGCAATACTTTTAGAGATTTTCAAGACATAAAAATGTCTGATTTAGCACTAGAATACACAGATGAAAAGATAAATCTTTTAAATACTCATTCTTCTAATCTCTCAAAAAAAGGGATTTTTATAAGAGTTTTGTCCTTTATAAAAAAAGCAGTTTTCAATTCTTCTTTTTATCTTCCAAATCCTAATACAGAAAAAATATTAGTTGCGTGCAACAGTTTAAATGAATATGAAGCTGCTTTGTTCCTTAAGGAAAAAAAAGACATCAATGTTATTTTTATAGGTTCCTATCCCTATAAACATAATTTTGCGTCTTACGTGTTTGGATTCTTATCATTGCCTTTAATAATTATTAAAATTCTCAATGAGGAAAATAAACGTTTAAACAATTCTCTTCCATATACCCTTGATCAGCTTATGATTTCTTCCGGAGTTTATTTCAGTTATAGACGAATATTTAATAAGAAAGTTAAAACCCTCTTTATTTCAAATCATCTTTCTCCAGAAACTATAGTAGCAATGCACTTAGCAAAAAAAAATAAGATAAAAATTGTCTATCTACAGCATAGTCAATTGGTGTCAAAATACCCTCCAATTGAAACTAACTTTTATCTATTGTCCGGTATAGATTCTTTACGTAAATTAAAAAAAATCAATAAATTCGTAGATGAATCAAAAATTTGTTTTGTGGGAACTCCAAAACTTGATAATTTAAAGTTTAAACAAAAGATTTCAGCACAGAATATTTCTGTATGTGTTAATCCAGGAGCGGATTTTTTAAAAGTTAAAAAATTAATTTTACTTTTAAAAAATCATTTTAAATCCTGTCAAATTTCGATACGACCTCATCCTGGAATTAGAAGTAAATATTTGAAACCTTATAGAAATCTAAATTTACAAAATGTAAGCCTTGTTAAACCAAATGCAGAAACTCTTTTCAAATTTTTACTTAGAAACGATATTGTGATTTCTGATGATTCTGGCATCTATTATGAAGCGGGATATGCTGGAAATATCTCTTTGAGTTATTCTATGTCAAATTCGTCTAAAGATTGGTATGACTTAGAAGGAGCAAATCATAAAATTTCAAAAAGTCCTTCTGAGCTAATTAATAGAATAAAAACTATTGTTAAAGCCAATGTAAACAAAAGGAATGACTTTAAAATTTTTTTTGCAAATATAAATACAAAAAATGATGGAAAGGCTAAAGAGTTAGCTTTAAATTTTTTAATGAAAGAAAATTTGATTTGAATGACTAATATTTTAGACAAAGATACTTTCTATTATTCTGTTCTTCATTACTTTGTTTTATTTCTCCATATATTTAGAGGATTGTTTTTAGCCAAATATTTAGGTGCCGCCGCTTTTGGGTTATATGGAATTGTAATACTAGCTCAACAACAAATGTCTGCATCTGCCTTAGGTATGCGCGAAGCGACTTTAATAGAGTTATCTGGACTTAACGAGATGAATCCTTCATTTAACAAAATTTTTGTTGCTGCTCTATCTTTTACTTTATGTGTCGGAGCTATTCTTTTTTTTATAGGAATAGCAGCTTTTTTGAATAAAGATTATTTTAGATACTATCATCCAATAGGAGAGTATCTTTATTTAATTTGTTTTCATGGTGTTTTAGCAATTTCTAATGAGGTGATGCTGAATGTATTAAGGGTTAA
>MDTG01085496.1_pt1 | contig 15668 bp, 14 predicted proteins | sample 811421 | NCBI WGS metagenome assembly MDTG01 (sample SAMN05326645, study PRJNA326480) | marine metagenome | isolation source: seawater | place: Pacific Ocean: South East | collected 2011
ACGACCGACGACCGAGACCGACGACCGAGACCGACGACCGACGACCGAGACCGACGACCGAGACCGAGACCGACGACCGAGACCGAGACCGACGGCCGAGACCGACGACCGAGGCCGACGACCGACGGCCGAGACCGACGACCGACGACCGACGACCGACGACCGACGAGCGTGCCCCGAGCTCTGGGGCACACGCAAACGCGCCCGGGTTCTGTGAACCCGGGCGCGTCGTGTCGGCTTCAGCCGCTTGCGAGGGCTACTGGACGGTGAACACGCCAGCGTTGGCCGTCTGGCCGCCCGAGCTGACGCTGACCATGCCGGTCGTGGCGCCGGCGGGGCAGCTGCAGGTCACGGTCACGACGCCCTGGCCGTTGATCGTGGCGTTGCTGATCGGGGCCGCGGTGCCGTTGAAGGAGACCGTGACGCTCTGGCCGAAGTTGACGCCCTCGATCGTGACCGTGGTGCCGACGGGGCCGGCGTTGGGGGTCATGCTGGTGATCGTGAGGCCGGTGGGGTTGGCGCTGCTGCCGCCGCTGCTGCTGCCGCCCGCGCTGCTGCCGCCGCCGAAGAGGCTGCTGAGCAGGCCGCCCAGGCCGCCCGAGCTGCCGCCGGCCGCGCTGCTGCCGCCGCTGCTGCTGCCGCCGAAGAGGCTGCCGAGGAGGCCGCCCAGGCCGCCCGAGCTGCTGCCGCCGGCCGCGCTGCCGCTGCCGCCGCCGAGGAGGCCGCTGAGCAGGCTGCTGAGGGGGTTGCTGCCGCCGCCGGCCGCGCCGCCGCTGCCGCTGCCGCCGCCGAGGAGGCCGCTGAGCAGGCTGCTGAGGGGGTTGCCGCTGCCGCCGGCCGCGCCGCCGCCGAGCAGGTTCTGGATCAGGTTCTGAGCGAAGGCCGACATGAAGCCGCTGAGGCCGCTGCCGCTGCCCGAGCCGCTGCTCGACGAGGTCAGGGCCTGGATCGCCGACTGGAGGACCGCGTTCAGGAGGCTGCTGCTGCCGCCGCTGCTGCTGCCGCTGCTGCCGCCGCCGAGGAGGCCGCCGAGGAGGCCGCCCAGGCCGCCCGAGCTGCCGGCGGTGCTGCCGCTGCTGCCGGCGGTGCTGCCGCTGCTGCCGGCGGTGCTGCCAGCGCTGCCGGGGGTGAGGGTCGCGCCGCTGCCGGCCCCGGGGGCCACCGAGCCGGGGGTCATGCCAGGGTTGGGGGAGGCGGTCGAGCCGGCCGCGGTGGTGGCGGTGGCCGAGGTGGTCGAGCTGGTCGAGCCGCTGCTGGTGGTGGCGACGCTGGCGTTGAGGTCGACGCGCTCCACGCTGGCGGTCGGGACGCCGTTGGCGTCGAAGCCGCCGATCACGATGATCGTGTCCGCGGTGGTGGCGGTCGCCGAGTGGGCGTAGCGGGCCTCGAGCAGGTCGACGTGCTTGGTGACGGTGGCCTGGAGCAGGTTGACGCCGTCCACGCGCTCGACGCGGTCGCTGGCGCCCTGGGCGTTCTGGCCGCCGATCAGGACGACCTCACCGCCGGCGATCGTGGCGCTCGCGTCCTTGCGGGCCTCGCCGAGCAGCTGGCCCGGGCTGAAGGTGTTGGTCGCGCTGTCGTAGACCTCGCTGCTGTCCTCGAGGGTGCCTGTGGCGTTCTGGCCGCCGGCGAGCAGGACCTCGCTGCCCTTGCTGGCCGCGGCCGCGCCGCTGCGGGCCACGACGTTGGGGGCGGGGCCGAAGGTCTGGCTGGTGGGGTCGAAGACCTGCGCGGCCGCGGGGCCGTTGAGGCCGGCGCCGCCGACCAGCAGCAGGCCGCCGGTGTCGAGGCGAGCGAAGTGCGCCCCGGCCTGGGCCTCGGTCAGGGTCGCCGCGACCGGGCTGAAGGTGCCGCTGGCCACGTCGTAGACCTCGGCCGAGTCGAGGGCCGGCGCGACGTTGGTCTGCGTGTTGAGGGCTGCGACCCCGCCGGCGACGAGCACCTTCTCGTCGTTGCCGTCGAACCAGGTCATGGCCGCGTGGCCGGAGCGGGCGGTCGCGAGGTTGGGACCGGCGGTGATCGAGGCGGCGGTCGGGTCGAAGAGGTCCGTCGAGTCGAGCACGTTCACGCCGGCGTCGTCGCTCTGGCCGCCCACGATCAGGACCTGACCGTTGCGCAGCAGCACCGCGCTGTGTCCGGTGCGGGGCACGCTCAGGTCGGGGCCCGCGGTGACGGCGCTGGGCGAGACGAGGACGGTCGTCTCCATGGGCTTGCCGGTGACGTCCACGCCGCCCGCCACGAAGATCTCGCCCGTGGGGAGGAGGACGGCCGTGTGACGCGCGCGCGCCTCGGCGAGAGGCTGCAGGGCCTGCCCGCCGCTGCTGACCGCCGCCGCCGTGCTCGAGCTCTTGCTGCTAGAGCTGCCACCCCCGCACCCGACCGAAGCCAGAGCGAGCGCGGCGCTGAGAATGATCGCTACCGAACGCACCTTCTTCATAACACCTCGTTTCCGCCAACCCACGAAACGAAGAAACAAACGGGAGACCACCTGAAAAGAACTCCAAGTGCCGTGAATTCAGTCGCTTGGCCTTTTCAATGGATGCCCAAAGGGAACACCCCGTTGGATGCATTTCGGAAATCGGGAAGCGGCGCCACCCATTTGGCGCCACTCGATCGGGCGAATCCGCTCGCCGGTGGCGGATGACGCACGGCGCCAGAGCTGCAGCTAGACGCTCGATTTTGGGGGGTTAGGAACCTGACCGCCGGCCGTCGGCCCTGTGGTTCCAGATTGAATCCACGCTCGTGGAGAGCGCCCGCTGTGAAGTTCGTCCCCAGTGGACGCGAGTGGACACTCGCCCAAGTTGAGCCCGCCCTCGGTATCTCGGTGGCGGATGGCGGAAGACTGGCGCGCAAGTCTCGCAACCTCGGGCTCGCGGCCCTGGCACGCCGCGCGCACTGGCTGGGCGTCCAGGAGAGCCACATGATCCAGGTCGCCAAGCCCGAGACCCAGAGCCCCAGCACGCCCGCCGCCGCCGCCGCCGAGGCCGCGGCCTTGCCCCTCAGCACGCGCTTCGAGCTGGGCGCAGAGATCACGCCGGTGCAGCGGGCCTTCCTGGACCGGCACGGCTTCATCACCTTCTCGCAGGTCTTGAGCACCGCCGAGGTCGAGCAGGTCGACGCGGAGATCAACCGCGTCCAGCGGCGCTGGCTCGACGAGGGGCGCAAGAAGGTCTACGGGATCCCGGTCTTCGTCGGCAAGGACCCCGAGGGGCAGCCCTTCATTCAGCGCTTCGCCTTCACCAGCCAGTTCTCGACCTACATTCGCCAGCTGGTCCGCGACGAGCGCTTCTATCCCGTGCGCGGCCTGATCGGCGACTCGACCCGCGTCGGCGACGAGGAGAAGGACGGCGTCGTCTTCAACCGCAACCTGAACGTGCCGGGCAGCGCCTATCCCCGCCTGGGCTGGCACACCGACGGCCTGCGCTCGCTCTTCTACCTGCGCATGCCCGGGCCCATGCTCAACGTCGGGCTGCACTTCGACCGTGTGCGGGCCGAGGACGGCGGCCTGCGGGTGATCCCGGGCAGCCACAAGCAGGGCTTCCTCAAGATGGCCTTCGGCAAGCCCTACTTCGTCAGCCACCGCCCCGACCCCCGCGAGGTCGCCGTCGAGACCGAGCCCGGTGACCTGACGGTCCACGACGGGCGCCTCTGGCACCGCGTCGAGGGCTCGCCCCGCACGGGCTGGCAGAGCCTGCGCCGCACGATGTACGTGCCCTACCTGACGGACGCCTACGCCCCCAAGCGCGAGGACAGCCGAACTCCGCTCTATCACGAGCTGGGCCGCCTGCTCCGCCGCGCCAAGGGGAGCATGTAAGGGTCAGCGGCCAAGGGCAGCCTCCAAGGGTTGGGCGCCCCTCCCTTCCCTAGAGCGCCCTCATCGCGTTCAATGGCTCCCGCCATGAACGAGACGCTCTCCAACGAAGACCGGGACTTCGTCAGCAAGACCGGCGATCGCATGCAACGCCTGCGCGACCAGCTCGGGCGGCGGATCGTCGGTCTGGACGGGCCGATCGAGGAGCTGCTGACCGCCGTCCTGGCCCAGGGTCACTCGCTGCTCGTCGGCGTCCCGGGGCTGGCCAAGACGCTCCTGATCCAGTCGGTGGCCGAGTGCCTCTCGCTCGACTTCCGCCGGATCCAGTTCACGCCGGACCTGATGCCCAGCGACATCACCGGCACGATCGTGATCAGCAAGGACGAGGACGGCGGGCGGGCCTTCAACTTCCGCAAGGGTCCGATCTTCGCCAACATCATCCTGGCGGACGAGATCAACCGCACTCCGCCCAAGACCCAGGCCGCCCTGATGGAGGCCCTCGAGGAGCGCCAGGTCACCGCCGCCGGCGAGCGCCACGACCTGCCCCGCCCCTTCTTCGTGCTCGCGACCCAGAACCCGATCGAGCAGGAGGGCACCTACCCCCTGCCCGTCGCGCAGCTCGACCGCTTCATGTTCATGATCCGCGTCGACTACCCCAGCTTCGACGACGAATACCAGATCATGCGCCTCACCACCTCGTCCTATAAGTCGGAGCTCGAGCAGGTGTTCGACCGCGAGGACGTCGTCCGCCTGCACGAGATCGCGCGCAAGATCCCGATCGGCGAGCGGCTAATGCGCTACGCCATGGAGCTGACCCGCCGCACCCGCGCCGAGTCCGGCGTCGCCCCGCCCTTCGTGCGCGAGTGGCTGACCTGGGGCGGAGGCCCGCGCGCCACCCAGTACCTGATCCTGGGCGCCAAGGCGCGCGCGCTCCTCTTCGGTCAGACCCAGGTCCGCGCCGAGGACCTGCGCGCCGTCGCGCCGCCGGTCCTGCGCCACCGGATCATGCTCAGCTACCACGCCGAAGCCGAGGACCTCGTCCCCGACGAGGTGATCGAGGAGCTGCTCGCGCAGACCCCTGCCTAGGGGCTAGTTCGACGTCGGTCCGTCTGATCCGCGAGCGCGGGCGTTGGGACGTGGCGATCGAGGCAGGAAAGCAGGAGTCAAGGAAGGAGGGGAAGGCTGCGGCTGCCGGACCCGTGAAGGCGTCACTGCGTAGGCTTCGCAGGGCGGCTTCGCTACGCGCTGCCGGATCGTAGACCCTGCCGACTTCCTGCCTTCTTCTGTTCCTGCCTTCTTCCGTTCCTGCTTTCCCGCGTCAAACACGACGCCAAGCCGCCTTCGAACCTCCTTGCCGCGGGACGCCAGGCCGAGGCGTGTGGGAATGGTCAGTCCGACGCTCGCTAGGCGTCCTCTTCCTCGTCGCGCTGCGTGATCTCGATCGTGGGCGTCGGATCGGGCTGCTGACCGGCGACGGCGAGGGTCACGAACTCGTAGCCCAGCCCCCGCAGGCCGTTCTCCCAGAGGACCTCGCCCGAGCCAGCTTCGAGCGCGATCACCTTGCCGCGGCTGGCCGCGAACACGGTCTCGTCGTCGACGACGAGCGACACCGCCTCGTAGCCGGTGCCGGGGAGGCTGGTCTCCCACACCTTGCGACCGGTGCGCTTGCTCAGCGCGCGCACGAAGCCGCGGGTGCCAATGAAGAGGAGGTCCTTGGCGCGCGGGCGGCGGCGCTTGCGGGAACGGGCTCGGACGCGGGGCTGGGGCATGACTCCTCCTCAGCCCGCACTATAGGCGCGCCTCAGTCCCCGAGGTCCACCCGGGCCAGGGCGCGGCGGATCGTGGCGATCGCCTTCTCGTTCTTGCTGGCCTCGGGCAGGGCGGTCTCGAAGTCGTCGAGCACGCCCTCGAGCTTGCGCAGCACCACGCGCGGGTCCTCGCCGCGCTCCTTGCGGGCGGTCCGGATCAAGAGCTGGACCTTGGGCCGCTCGCCCTGCTTGCGCCAGTCGCGCAGGATCCGCTCGAAGGTGCGCTTGGGCACGCCCGCGATCAGGCGCGCCTTGTAGGCCAGCCGGCGGTCCACGCTCAGGCGACCGCGGTTGGCCGCGCCGCCGTGTCCGGTGTGCTTGGGCGGGAGGAGCTTGCCCAGGCGGCGCATGACGCGCAGCCGCAGCTCCCACAGCCCGTGGTCCTCGGGGTCCTCGTCCTGGAGTCCCTTGAGCTCCTCGAAGAGCTCGAGGCAGCCCTCGAGGCTCTCGACGCCCTCCAGCTGACGGAGCAGCCGCTCCTCGGCCTTCGCATTACTCATGCCTTGGATTGGAGCGAGTGGCAGAGGTCGCTTCAAGAGACGGGGGAAGAGCGTTGCTCCGGCTCGGGACCCCCGGGTCCCACGGGCGTCTCGTCACCGCCCGCGACGATCCGCTCGATCCGGGCCTTGGTGTAGCGCTCGCCCTCTTCGCTGATCCCCGGGCAGGACTCGGCCTCCACCTCCCAGGCCTCGCGGCTCTCGACGACCTCCGGCCAGAAGGGGTAGGTGCGGCACTGCGTCGGGCGCGCCTCGTAGACCTGGCAGCCGACCTCCTCGACCCAGAACACGCAGTCGAGGTTGTCAGGCCTCTCGGTCAACGAATACGAGCCGTCCGGCGTCATGCGCAGGTAGCGCGCGCCGAAGGTGTCGAGGTCGAGCTCGAGCGCGGCGGCCAGGGCGAGGATCTCCTCCTCGTTGACGAACACGTAGCCAGACTCCGGCCCGGTGCAGCACTGGCCGCAGCCCGTGCAGGTGAAGCGCAGACCGGAGGCATACCAGGGCTTGGCCCGGGGCAGGCGCTTGCGCGACATGGGGAGCGGCCCCGCCTAGACGGGGCTACCCGCGGCGTAGGTCAGCAGGGGCTGCTCGCGCGAGACGCGCAGCTGACCGCTGAAGGGGCCCTCGGTCGGCATCGAGCGCGGGCTGCTCACGAAGATCTGCGCGAACTCGTCGTCGAAGGTCTCGAGCAGGTTCAGGAAGCTCTCCTCGCGCCGCTCGTCCGAGCTGACGAGGGGCTCGTCCAGGAAGAGGAAGTGCCCGCCAGGCAGCCCGCGCGAGTGCGCGAGCGCGCGCGCCAGGCCGAGGCGCAGCGCGACCAGCAGCTGGTCCGCCGTCCCCAGCGAGAGCTCGATCAGGCGCACGTAGTCGCCCCGCTCGCGGCTGTAGACGCGAATGTCGAGGTCCTGGTCGATCTTGACCTTGGTGTAGCGGCCCTCGGTCAGCTTGGGCAGCACGATCTCGACGTAGCGGGCGATCCCGGGGCCGAAGCGCGCCTTCATGACCTCGACCAGGTCCTCGAGCAGACCGATCGCCCGCGCGTGGGTCGCGACCTTGCGGCGCATGGGGTCGAGCACCTGGCGCAGCTCGCCCATCTTGCGCTCGAGGTCGCTGAGCTTCTTGCGCCCAGCCTCGGCGCGCTCGCCGCGCGCGACCGCGTCGTCGAGGGCCGCCTGGCACACGCTGCGCCGCTGGCGCGCCATGCGCAGGTCCTCCTCCGCCTCGGTCCGCGCCGCGCGCAGGGCGGCCTCGTCGCCGAGGAGCTCGTCGAGGAGCTCGCGCTCGCGGCGCAGGACCGCGCGCAGGCTGTCGCTGGTCGGCATGACCTCGCGGTCCTTGAGCAGCTCGGGCAGCCCGGTCTGTTCGTCGTAGCGCGAGCGCAAGGACGCGCCCTCGCTGGCCACGGGCACGCTGGCGAAGCCCTGGTCGAGGGCGTCGCGCAGGGCGCGGACGCAGTCGGCGACCGCCGCCGTCTCGCCCAGGTTGAGCGTGGCGTCGAGCTCGATCCGCGCTCGCGTCGCCTGGCCCACGGCCTGCTCGACCGCGGCCTCGATCGCGGCCAGCTCGCCCGGGATCTCGCCGGCGGGCGCGCTCTCGGCGGGCACCTCGTCGAAGGCCTCCTCGAGGGCCCCCTCGACCTTGCTCAGCGCCGCCGCGCAGGCGTTGGCCACGCGCTGGGTCTCGCGCAGGCGCGGCTCGGCCTCGCGGTGCGCGCGCTCGAGCTCCTCGACGCGCTTGCGGGCCTTGGCCAGCAGCTCCTCGGGGGTCTCGGCGCGGTCGATCAGGTCGCCGGCCTCGCTCTTGAGCGCGTCGAAGGCCGCCTTGACCTGGGGGTCGCTCACGGCGCTCAGGGCGCTGGACAGCCCGTTCATGGCCGGCAGGGCGAAGTCCTTACAGGCGGCCTGCTCGCCGCGGTCGGTCGAGAGCAGCTCCTCGAGGCGCCCGATCTCGGCCTCGGCGTCCTCGCGCCGCCCGGCCGACTTCTGGCGCAGGACGAAGGTCACGATCGCCGCCAGCAGCCCCAGGCCGCCCAGCCCGCCGAACACGGCCGTGCCGCGCTTGACGGTCACGTTCTCGACCTTCATGCCGAGGCGCGGCGAGTGCACGGTCCCAGGCAGGACCAGCTTGGGGTTGCCCTTGGGGAAGTTCAGCGCGCCGGCGACGCCGAAGCCCGCCACGGCGACCGCCATGAAGAGCAGCAGCGCCAGCGTCTTGAGCAGCATGCTCCGCTTCTCGCGCGCCACGACCCGCTCCTCGCGCTTCTTGCGCTCGGGGAGGCCGTCCTTGGCTTCGTCGTTGATCGCGCGGCCCAGCTCGGTGCCGCGGTGCTGGACCAGCGCCTCGAGCTTGCGCGCCGAGCGCTCGACGCGCTCCGCCTTCTCGAGCTCGGCGGCGGCCTCCTTGCGGGGCTTGGCCTCGCCCGCCACCGCGGCCTCGGCCTTCTTGACCGCCGCGCCCAGCGCCTTGTCCAGGCCCTGCAGGCGCCCGCGGGCGCGGAGCAGGTTCTGGCGCTGAACGTCGGCCACGAGCGCCTGCTCGAGCCGACCGAGCGCCTCGGTCCGACCGCGCTGGGCGGCGCGCGCCTGCTCGGCCCGCTGCAGCTCGGCCGCGGCGGCCTCGGCCTCGTCCTTGGCGGCGGCGAGGTCGGTCGTGGCGCGGGTGTGCTCCTCGTTGAAGCGCCGCAGCTCCTCGCGCAGGGGGAGCGCGTCGGTGTGCAGCGCGCTGGCCACGATCAGGTCGCGCTCGAGGGTGTCGCTCCGCTCCTCGAGCTCGCGCAGGTCGCCCTTGAGGGCCTGCTTGGCGCGCTCGATCGTGGTGATCCCGAGCATGTCGTAGACGATCCGCTTCGCGTTGTCGCGCCCCTCGCGCTGGACGAGGTCGAGCTCGCCCTGGGCCACGTAGAAGGAGTAGCGGAAGGTGGGGAAGTCGAAGCCGATCAGGCGCACGAGCGCCTCGTTGACCCGCGCTCCCTCGGCGACCAGGTTCCCCTCGCCGTCGAAGAGCCGCGCCTCGAACTCGCCGGTCCGCGCCACGAGGCGCTCGACCTTGTAGAGGCCGCCGGGGACCTCGAACCCGATCTGTGTCCGGCACACGTCGACGTCCCAGTTGATCGCCTGGGTCGGGTCCGTGTCCTCGGTGCGGATCGTGCGGCCGAAGAGGGCGAAGGCCACCGCCTCGCCCAATGTGGTCTTGCCGGCTTCGTTGTCGCCGACGAGGGCGATCACGCCGGTCGGGAGGTCGTTGAGCTCGATGCGCTGGTAGCGCATGAAGCCCTCGGCCATGAGCGAGCGAACGATCACTGGTTGCTCTCCTTCGGCAGCGAGCCCATTACGCGGCGGAGCGCGTCGAGCCCGAGCTTGAGCGCCGCGGCCGTGACCTCGGCCTCCTCGGTCTCGCCCACGCGGACCTGGGCCTCGAGGCGGGCCCGGGTGTAGCTCTCGAACTCGGCCAGGGGGGTGCGAATGTCGAGGTACTCGTAGGCCTCGGCCAGCCGGCTCTGCTCGCTCGAGCCGGAGCCCTCGCCCAGGCCCTCGCGCTCGTCGCTCTCGGCCGCGAGCAGGATCGGCTGCTCGGAGCTCTCGTCCTCGGGGCCGCCGAACTCGGCCTGGATCGTCTCCTCGACCGTGGCCGCGATCAGCTCGTCGTCGGGCATGTCCGGCTTGTTGAGCGAGCGGGTCGGGTGCTCGCTCAAGGGGCCCTCCTCGTCGGAGGAGTCGTCCTCGCCCTCAGGGGTGGGGGGAAGCTCGATCGACTCGATCGTCGACTCCTCCTCGTCGGGGAGGGCGTCCATGTCGTCGCTGCTCACTTCTGACCTCCAAAGGCGATCACTTCGCCGTTGGCGAGCACCGCGTAGCCGCGCGCGAAGGCGCGCTCGCTGGCGCTGAACACGTAGACCTCGCCGGGCTTGCCGGCGACGCCCTCGAGCTGGGCGCAGAGCGAGAACTCGACGCTGCGCGGTCCCTTGAGCGCGCGCAGGAAGCGCAGCGCCTGCTTGAGGTTGGGCAAGGGGGCGCGCAGGGCGGGGCCGGGCACGCGCGCCCCGGCCGCGATCGCCTCGACCAGCGCCGCCCGGGCCGCGTCGCTCGAGGGCTCGGCCCGCGGGGGCAGGCTCTGGCCGCCGAGGATCTCGGCGCCGGTGGCGGTGAAGGCCAGCACCTGCTGAGGACCCTTGATCTTCTTGGCGGCCTCGGGGTCGCCGCTCTCCTCGGCGTAGTGGCGCGCCTCGGCCTCGGGGATCGTCTTGCGGGTCGCGATCCCCTCCACGATCACCTCGCGACCGGCCGAGTCCCGGGGGACGAAGAAGGCGTAGTCCTTGAAGCGGACCCGGATCTCCTCGCCGCCCTCGCGCAGGACCATCCAGCAGCCCTTCTTGCGGCACACGTCGCTGATTCGCCCGTCGAGCCGGATCGGGCGCCCGTGCAGGCGGTCGATCACCTTGGCCAGGGCGGGCAGGCGGACGGCCTCGCTCTGGCTGACCCCGGCGCCGTAGACCCCGGCCGGGTGGCCGAGGGCCGGCAGCCGAACCCGCTTGGGAGCGGGCTTCGCCGGCTTCTGGTCGCCGTCCTGGGCCGGATCCGAGGTCGGTCGGCTGGTCGGCTGGCTGGTCGGCTGGCTGTCCTGCGCGAGCGCCCCCCAACCGAGGGAAGCGAGCAGGAAGATCGTGATCACGCCGCTGCGCATGGGTGCTCCCAAGTCGTGAGCGAGGTCGGGTTTAAGGGCGCGGAGTCTAGCACGCAGGGGGAGCGCCAGGGGGGCTCGATTCGGCCAATGACTCATCCCGGTCGGCCCGTATGATCCCGCCCCATGAGCGACACCCAACACCCCTCCCAGCGCCTGGTCGAGCGGCTGGGGATCCGCTATCCCCTGCTCCAGGGCGGGATGACCTTCGGCTCCGACGGCAAGCTCGTGGCGGAGGTGAGCAACGCGGGCGGCCTGGGCACCCTGGGCACCTTCCACTACCGGACCTACGACAAGGTCATGGTCGAGGTCGAGAAGATCCGCGCCGCGACCGACCAGCCCTGGGCCGTCAACGTGCCCTTCTTCGAGAACAACATCGAGCTCGTGCGCGAGCTCGTGACCCAGGGCGGCGTCAAGTGCTTCACCCTGGGCGGCTGGTTCAGCAAGGAGGTCGAGGAGCTCAAGGCCGAGCACGACCTGACCGTGCTGGTCAGCGTCAACAGCCCCACGGTGGCCCGCATGATCGAGGAGCGCCCCTACGACGCCCTGATCGTGCAGGGCAACGAGTCGGGCGGCGCCAACAACGCGTTCACCACCCGCCAGCTCTACGACCTGATCGCGCCTCTGGCGACGGCCCCGGTCGTGCTCGCGGGCGGCCAGTGGGACGGGGTCGACCTGCACCAGGCGCTGGTGCTCGGCGCCGGCGGGATCCAGCTCGGCACGCGCTTCTTCTTCTGCAGCGACTCGCCCCTGCACCCTTCGATCAAGGAGAAGGTGCTCGACTACAACTCCAAGCGCCCGCTGACGACGACCCTGACCCAGGTCAGCTCGACCCTCAACCTGCGCTTCATCGCCAACAAGGCCTTCAAGAAGGCCGACCAGAGCGGCGAGATCACCGAGATCTTCAACGACAAGGAGCGCGTGTTCGCCCTCAGCGCCGCCTACGCCGAGGAGCAGCGCAAGCCCGTCCTGCTCTACGCCGGCACCGGCGTCTACAAGCTGAGCGAAATGGAGAGCGCCGCCCAGATCGTCGAGTCCGTCGCGGCCGGCTATCGCGAGGCCGCCGGCGCCGAGCTGCCCGCCTTCGCCTGAGGAGCCCCATGACCCCGCCCGAGCAAGCGCCAGCCAAGGCCCCGCGCCTCCAGAGCATGCTGACCCTCGGCTGCGCGATGGTGCTCTTGAGCTTCTGCACCTGCCTGGGCTTCGCCAGCCGGAGCGTGGTCCAGAAGCAGCGCGAGCTGGTCCCGATCGCCGACGCCTTCGCCAAGAAGCTCGAGCAGGGCGACTACGCCGGCGCCTACGAGAGCGCGCACCCGCGCCTGCGGGGGGCGGTCACCCTGGACCGGTTCGAGACCACCCTGAAGACCATTGGGGGCCGGCTCGGCAAGCTGCGCGGGCGCTCCTTCGCGGGGCTCTCGGTCTCGGCGGGGGCCAGCGCCGCCGAGGGCCAGCGCGCGGTCGCGACGCTCAGCTACCGCGCCACCTGGGACGAGGGGACGGGCACGATCTCGGTCCAGCTCGCGCAGGACGAGGCGGCCGAAGGCGCCTGGAAGGTCCTCTCCTGGAAGGCCAAGTCGCCAGCCCTGGAGGGCCTGGCGCCGGTCTCCAGCGCCGACTGAGTCAGCGCCCCAGCAGGCGATCGAGCTGGGCGCCGATCAGCACGTAGGCCGCCGCTCCGGCGGCCCCGCCCAGGATCCCCAGCAGCCCACCCGCGACCAGGAAGCCGAGCAGGTTGCTGGGCTCGTTGGCGGCCAGCAGGCAGCCGGCGTAGACGACCAGCGTGCCCGCGACGCCGCTCCCGTGCAGGAGCAGGAAGGCGCGCCCCTCGTCGTCGTCCTCGCCCTTGGCGCTCGCCTCCTCGGGGAGCGCGAGCGCGAGCTCCCCGGTCAGGGCCGCGCACACCATGGCGGGCAGACCGTTGAGCACCTTGCCCTGCTCGGTGCTGGGCGAGGCGAAGAGCTCGCTCAGCTGGGCGAAGCCTTGCGAGAACGCCGCGCTGAGCTCGGCGCCGCCGAAGAGCGCCTCGAGCGCCAGCAGCGCGGACAAGACCAGGCCGCTGAGGGCGAAGGCCAGCCCGCCCGCGAGGGCCACGCTGGCGTCGAACTTGAAGCCCGCCGCGCGACGCGCGCCCCAGAGGGCGGCCAGCAGCGCGCCCCCCCAGGCGCCGCCCGCCATGGCGACGAAGATCATGGCGGGCTCGAGGGGCGCGGCCAGGGACCCGATCAGGGCGACCAGGCTGAAGAGCGCGAGGCGGGGGAGCGAGGCGCGCACTAGGAGGACCTGCCCGACCGGAATCGCAGTCCTTCGTGCCCGTGCCCGACTTGGAGCACCCAGGGGCTGTCGCTGACTGCGGCAGCTCCTGCTCGCATCAGCTGCACGGGCACGGCTGAGCACTCCACCCGTCTCGGGCTCCGAGCGGCGCGAGGGAGGTCAGAGGCACCTTGACGTGGCGACCTGCGAAGGAAAGCAAGAATCAAGGAAGGAGGGAGAGTCGGCAGGATCTGCGATCTCGGCAGCGAGCAGCGAAGCGCAGCCGGCGCTCCTCGAGTGACTGCCTTCGCCTGCTTGGCAGCCGCAGCCTTCCTGTCCTTCCTCACTTCTTGCTTTCTCTCTTTGATCGCCATGTCTCGACGCCCTCGCCTCGCGAGTGCGTGGGCCGAGTCGTCTGGGAGCAGTCGGACACTCTGCTCAGATCTTGTGCAGGCGCCCGCCGTCGACGGCCAGGGACTGGCCGCGAATGTAGGCCCCGGCGGGCGAGCAGAGGAAGGCGATCACCCCGGCCGGCTCGTCGGGGCGGGCCAGCCGCCCCTCGGGGACGGTCCCCAGCCAGGCGCTGAACACGTCCTCGCTGGTCTGGCCCTGTCGCTTGGCCTTGCCGGCGGCCAGGGTCGTCAGGCGCTCGGTGTCGGTGAAGCCCGGCAGGACGTTGTTGATCGTGATCCCCGGCGGCAGCTCGCGGCTGATCGTCTTGGCCCAGGCGGCGGTCGCCCCGCGGGTCGTGTTGCTGACCCCCAGCCCGGGGATCGGCTCGTAGACCGAGGTCGAGATCACGTTCACGATCCGCCCGTAGCCGGCCTCCTGCATGCCAGGGAGCACGCGCTGCAGGATCAGGTGCGGGGCGAAGAGGAGCCGGTCCAGCGCCTGGCGGAACTGGCTCAGCTCCGCCTCGAGCAAGGGACCGCCGGGAGGGCCGCCGGCGTTGTTGACCAGGACCTGCACCGGGCCGTGGGCGGCCAGGTGGCCCTCGACCGCGGCCGCGAGGCCCTCGTGGTCTTCGAGGTCCGCCACCAGCGGGTGGGCCGCGGGCGCGCCGGCCGCGCGCAGCTCCTCGCACAGGGCCGCGAGCTTGTCGCCCGAGCGGGCCAGAGGGCTGATCGTCGCGCCCTGCGCAGCCAGGGCCAGCGCCGTCGCGCGGCCGATCCCGGCGCTGGCGCCGGTCACCAGGGCGTGGCGGTCTCGTAGCGAAAGGTCCATGGCTGTGCCTCCTCGGCGCGCGAGGATACCGCCTCAGTCCTGCACGTAGACCTCGCGCGCGCACTCGCGCAGGCGCGCCCGCCCCGCGGCGGAGAGCCCGTAGACCTCGGCGTGCAGCTTGGCCAGCGGCTCGGGGCGGGCCTCGAGCTGCTCGACCCAGGCGCGCTCGAGCGCCGGCGTGAAGGTCGCGGCGCACACGTGCAGCGAGTCGAGCCGCGCCAGGGCGCCGCTGGCCGCGATCGCCTCGCAGAGGGGCTCGACCCGGTTTCCGCCCAGGACCGTCAGGGCGCGCAGGCGCGGCGTGTCGGCCAGGAGCGCGCTGAGCACGGGCGCGAGCTCGTGGTCGAAGCCGGTGTAGAGCTGGAGCTCCTCGAGCGGGGCGAAGGCCCCGCCGGGAGCCGCGGCGGCGAGGTCGTCGGGCAGGCCGTGGTCGAAGCAAATGTTGAGCGAGAGCGCGCGCAGCCGCGGCCAGCGCCAGCCGCTCCGAGCGCTGGCCTGGACCCAGAGCCTCAGCTCCTCCAGCCAGGGGAGCGCCTCCATGACCTCCTCCAGCGCGACCGGCGCCTCGGTCTCCTCTTGCCAGTGCAGCCAGCGCAGGGGCGGGCGGTGGCGGAGCAGGAGCGCGCGGGTCTGCTCCGGCGGCAGCCAGCGCACGGCGAGGTGGCGGAGGAAGCGGGCGCTCTCGTGCGAGAGGGCGGCCTCCCACCACTCGAGGGGCCGGCTGCGCGTGTAGTTGGTCAGGGTGTGCCAGTAGCCGCGCTGCCAGAGCAGGCGGTTGGCCGTCGGGCCGTGCTTGCCCGCCAAGGGGCCCAGCCAGCGCTCGGGGGCCAGCTGAATCTCGGCCCGCAGCTCAGGGGCGGTTTCGGCGTGGCCCAGGCGCAGAGGCGGGCCCTCCTGGCGCGCGAAGGGCGCGCGCGGATCCTCTCCGAGCCGGTCGGCCCAGGCCCCCCAGGCGGCCTCGTCCGCGGGGTCGGCGCGGAGCAGCTCCTCGAGGGCGCCCAGGTCAGAGCGCGCGAGGGCGGCGCCGTAGGCCTGCGCGGCCTCGGGGTCGCCGCTCGCAGCGGCCCTGCGCGCAGCTCGGAGCGCCTCGTCCATGGGCTCAGCCTACGCGCGCGGCGCGCCGGGAGCTCAGCGCGCGAGGGTCACCGTGCCGAAGGCGCTGCCCTCCCGGGCGGGCTCGACCTCGGCCAGGCGGTAGCGCTGACCCAGCGACGCGCCCGCGCGGGCGCGGTAGGCGCGCGCGTAGTCCTGCATGGGGTCGTCCTCGTAGCCGGGCGGGAAGAGCGAGGCCGTGACGGCGGGCTCGCCCTCGACCTCGAGCACGTTGCCCAGGGCGAGCAGCGAGCCGTCGGGGAGCGAGTAGAAGGCCTGCGCCGCGAGGGCGCGGCGCTGCCCCTCCGC
>MDTG01335481.1_pt1 | contig 15668 bp, 16 predicted proteins | sample 811421 | NCBI WGS metagenome assembly MDTG01 (sample SAMN05326645, study PRJNA326480) | marine metagenome | isolation source: seawater | place: Pacific Ocean: South East | collected 2011
TAATAATCAAAACTTTGATAAAAATTTAAAAATATAAATTTGACTAATACGATAATAAAATAGTTAAAATTATTAAATTTAAAAAAATAGAATCATAAAATATCACTTTCTTAATTTGTCTAAGTTAAAATTGAAGTTTAGGATCTCATGGTTCAATTATTTTATGAGAGATAAGATATTAATTTTAGATTTTGATGGGGTAATAATAAATGGTATTGAAGAATATTGGTTTACTTGCTGTAGAGCATACGACACATTATTTCAATTAACTTTAGATTTTTCATATAAGAAATTTAAAAAGAAAGTTCCCCAAAAATTCATTAATTTTAGACCTTCAGTAACTAAAGGTTGGGAAATGTTATTACTTGCTTATATGATTATTCATTTTGATAATAATTGGGATTGTGATTTGCTTTCCAACTTTGAAAATAATTTCCATCTAACGTGTAAATCAATTGCAGTTAAAGAAAATTTTGAAGAGACATACCTTCAAAACCTTTTAGATAATACAAGAGATAAGGTAATTAAGGAGAATTTGGATACTTGGGCCTCCAAACACAAATTATTTGATGGGATTAGGGATCTTTTAAATGAATTAGCTCAAAGAAAAATAGATTTCATGATAATATCTAGCAAAAATTCTAAATTTCTAAAGCATATATGCCCTTTATTTAAACTTTATCCAAAAAAAATTTTTGGATATGATAATGGAACAAAAATATCAATTATAAAAAAGCTAAATAAAAAATATCAAATTATTGGATTTGTAGAAGATAGAAAAGAGGCATTGGAAGAAATAATCAAAGATAATGAAACAGATGGAATTCCATGTTTCTTTGCAGATTGGGGTTATAATTTTGAATCAGATAAAATTAATTTAAATGAAAAAATCACAATACTATCCTTGAAAACACTTAAAAAGTTATACTCAATTTTCGACTAAATAAAAGTGTATAGTGTATAAATAACATAAAATAAAAATGAAGAATTTTTTATTTATTTTATCGCCATCTTTAGCACTTTATAATCACTATAAGAATCTAATTCACGAAATAACGAGGGGCGGAGACAATGTGGATATCTTTTTACCAAAACCCGTCACTTATGTAAATATAATTAATGAACTTAATATAATCTCAGAGAAATTAAATATTAAGGAATTTATTGTTTTAGTAAATCCTCTAAACCCTTACTCAAAAAAGAAATTACAAATAGCTGATATTAAAAAATTAACACAAAAGAATTCTTTTAAAGTGCAAGTTTTTTTAAGATTATTTATTTCTAGATTAATTACAAAATTTCAAATTAAAAAAATTAGCCCATTTCTAGGTAATTCAATAAGATATATTTCATCAAGAAAAATTGTAATGCATCTGATTGGGAATAATTTATTTAAGATTAGATATCAAAGTATTTTTTATGATCTTTTCGAGGAAAAGAAATTCTATTTATTCCCTTATTTAAGTTACTTTTATTCAGTAAAGCGATTTTCTCTATTTCATGGAAGTGGTATTTCATCTACTCATTTTTTTGAGAAACCATTCTGGAGTTATCTTAATAAACTACTTATCCTAGACTATACTGGCTTAAACAAATCACAATACATTTATAATTTATCAACAAACAAATTTGATTATAAAGTTATTGGGATTCCAAACCACTACTACGAGAGAGAAGAATTAATTTATTCACAATCCAAAGAGATAAATTTTTTAAAATCAGAACTTGATTTAGAAAAAGAAACTATATTCATGACTCTAACTTCAAGACCTGATGATAATACTTTCTGTAATTCTAATGATAGGAAATCTTACTTAAAAACTATTGGTAATTACCTATCAGAGCATAGGCATTGGCATTTACTAATTAAGGCCCATCCAAAAGAAAAGGAATATAACAAAGAAATGTGGGCTGAATCACTTGGATTATCTGTCGATCAAAATAATTTTAGTATTTCGAAAAAGAGTCCCTTAGAATTAGCTTTAATTAGTAAGATAGGATTCTCATTTGTATCTACTTGCTGTATAGATTTTGCAAGTTTGGGCACTCCAATGATTGAGTTAACCTCCCTAAATAAAACTAAATTTATATATAAAACTAACCTTTTTTCTCATGATGGCTTCCCATTAACAGCAGAAGCGTTCCATAAACTTACAATTAATGTAAAAAACAATGATGAGCTAAATATTATTCTTGATAATATTGAGGATAAAATAAGTAAATATTCTGAGACTGTTAAAGTCGCTTATCAAAATTGTTTTGGTTACAACCCTTATAGTCCAGGTATATTTAGAAATTTAGTAAGAAAATAGATTATTAATAATTTTTCAAAAATTTATTGATAATTAATATTTGAAAGATCATATTAATTTAACTCTAATCTTTCTTTTTATGGTCAATAATGTCTGCAACAGATATTATAGGCATTTGCCATTTATTCGAAAATTCTATTAATTCTTGATTTCGCATTAATGTGCCATCATCATTCATTAATTCTGAAATAATTGAAACAGGCTTTAACCCGGCCAATTCCATCAAGTCAACCCCTGCCTCAGTATGTCCCCCTCTAGCTAAAACTCCACCTTGTGCATAAACTAATGGGAAAACATGTCCTGGTCTTGTAAAATCTTCAGGCTGAGCAGAGTTATCAGTTAATGCTCTAACTGTTTTAACCCTATCAGAAGCACTAATACCAGTTGTTGTACCTATGGAATAATCAATAGATTCTGTAAAAGCAGTGTTTTTATAATCAGTATTATTCTCAACCATCATTCCTATATTAAGTTTATCCATTAAACTTTGCTTAACTGGAGCACATATAATTCCTCCTGTATAACGTATAAAAAATGCCATTTGTTCATCTGTTACAAACTCAGCTGCCATTACTAAATCGCCTTCATTTTCTCTTTTAGGATCATCAATTACTATGATTATTTTACCCTGTCGCAGTTCATCTAAAGCCTTTTCAACACTGCTCATTTCAAGATTTTTTTTCCCTTTTTCCATCTATTAAACAATTAGCAAATAGATCCTATCACATTCACATTAGTTTATCTTTGAAATATTTTTCATGAAATGTTCTATTTTTTTTTGATTCAACTAAATTATTGAAAACCTCCCATATTTTCTCTATCGAATAAGTTTGTTCTGTTTTAAGAAGATATTCTCCATAATCTGGATGAATTGTTAAAAGACCAGTCATTACATATATCAAATTGTATCTGCAATCCAATAAGTTTTTAGTATTATTTTTATAGCTATGTATAAATTCATTAATAAACTTTAATAAAGGAAGAACACTATATTTTTCACTATTTATTTTTTGTAATTCGCCAATTAATAATTCTGAACAAAGGTTCCCTGGGCCTCTCCCTAATCCAAACATACAACTATCGAGCATCCTAAAACCCATTTTCATAGCTGAGGTGGCCTTAAGCATAGCGTCTTGCAAATTATTATGCCCGTGAAATCCTAGCTTTATATTTTTCTTTTGTTTTGATAGAAACTCATCATTATATATGCTTATTAGTTGAGAAATTTTCTTTGAATCCATTGATCCATAGGTGTCAGCAATGAAAAAGTAATCTACTTCTGGTTCATATTCACTGATATTACTAAAGTAATTCCTTAACTCTCTTTCACTATAAGAATCAATTCTAATAGGATTAAGACCTATGGTATAACCAAGAGACTTTAGTTCATTTGCATAATTACAGGCCTTTCGAATATAACTTGGATCTGTAATAACTACTCTAATCATATCAATAACTGAATTTTGAGAGGTAACAAAATTTTCAATCTCTACATTTTCTGGTCTTACCATTATGGAGATTTTTGAAGCATTAGTTACACTCTTACGAACCATTTCAAGATCTTCTTCTAAGCAAAATAACCATTTTCCATATTTATTATCATCAAATTTTTTTTTTGATGACCTAAATCCTAGTTCGACATAATCAAAACCAGATTCGGATCCAGCTCTAAAACAATTTATAACCTGCTCATCACTAAAATTCCAATTATTTAAATATCCGCCATCACGAATAGTACAGTCCAGTGTTTCTAATTCCATATAACTTTAATATTCATTTAATCAACTATTTCATCATATTGTAAAACATCTAACTCCTCACTATTTGAGATTCCACGCATTACTTTATCTGCAAATAGAAGATCCTGTTCAGTTTTGATTTTTATTGTAATTAGTCCGCTAACTGTAAAAGAACCAAATTTCCCACAGAATAAAGCATAGCCATTCTTTTTAAATTGCGAAATGAAGGAATTTACTCTCCACATCATTAAAGAATAAACGAAAGGTTGAACAGGTTGGATATCTTGCGTTTTAAAAAAAGGTTCATCCACATTATAGTTTAGAGGTTTATTTTTAAAATTGACATGCACCTGTTTTTCTTCAACAGTCATTAAAGAATCAAACTTTTTATCTAAGAAATGATCTACAACCTCGCATATGATTCTTGAAGATTGAAAAGGATTTACAGTATTTACCCAAACGATTATGTCATCAGAATTATATAGTTTCATGAAATCAGCGACTACATCATCACTTTTTGTCTCAGAAGAACCTAAATTTTTTGGTCTTAAATAAAAGTCAATATTATATCTTTCAGCAATTTCTTGAAATATTTCACTATCTGAATTTAATACAACCTTATCAAAAACTCCAGAATCTTTCGCAGCTTTTATTGAGTAATAAATTAAAGGCTTTCCATTTATTAATGCTAAATTTTTCATCTTTAATCTTTCACTGCCTACCCTTGCAGGAATCATTGCTATGATTTGTCTTTTCATGTTATTAATTTATAAATATAAGAGTTGTAATTTTATTAGTGTATTTATTATTGAAAAAGCAATAAAAAGAAATTTAATAAAAAAAATCAAGCTTATATGAAAAGAAAATTTTTTTTCATATTGTTTATCATAGTAATTTACATGTATAACCTTCAAAATTTTTTGCTTAAGCTTTTTTATAAAATATTATATAATTCGATATTTTGTTTTAATTATAAAGATTATTTAAAGAAAAATTATATCCTCAAATTAATTAAACTAACAATGCCTTAATAGTACAATTTAATAATATTGTTAACTATAAAATTTGTATTGATGCCTTGTAAATTTATAATTATTTACTCTGACGGACCAATGGGATCTAGTCTTGTTAGCTCACTTTTAGAAAAATACGGATACTTAAATTTACCATTTAGAAAATTTTATCTCTTTGATTATGTTATGGGTAAAAGATCAATCAATGATAAATCTATGCAATACAAATTTCTAGAACATCTAAGTTCCCTTTATATAAATTCGAGAATAGGAGGTACTTCAGTAAAAGATAGAAACACTAGAGAAAAGATCATAAGAGCCAAAAAGCCAACAAAAAAAGAAATTGATACCTTTTTATCATTTAAGCCCAAAGACCTTAAAGGACTACTAACTCATTGCTTCATATTTGTAAATAAGTATATAACTTATAAACCAAATTATTTACCAATAAGAGGTTTTATAATCCAAGAAATACCAAGGATAAATAATTTATCAGACAATTCCTTTAATACTAGATATCTAAAAGAACTTAGCAATCTCAAAGACTTTAAATGCATTGCTTTAAATAGAGATTATAAAGAATGGGTTTCATCATTATTATCTCAACAGGATTCAAATCTTAATTCTTTTTCAAGGCTAAAAAAAATATCTTTGGAAAAACTTTTTGTTAGATTAACTTCAATTCAGAGCTTGGAAAATAATAAAAAACTTCTTTCAGTAAATTTTAAATTAATAACCTTGCCTAACACTTTTTCTACTAATAAAAATATAGCTAAATACCTATCCCACAAACCTCTAAAAGAAAATGAAGTCATAAATGAAAAATATGATTTGTTTGGGTCCATAACAACATTTAAAAATGCTTTTACTCCTGCAGACAGATCCTACTCTAATGCAAATATAATTCTTAAACTTATTCTCTCTAACTATACTTCTTTGCCAAAAATCTTAAGAAATTTATTAAATTATTTTTTTAATTTAATGCGATTATTAAGATTCTTTAGAGTCTCCTAAAATTAATTACTTAACATACATCAATTTAAACCGAATTTAAATACTGCTAATTTACGTTCATTTTGTATTGGTATCAACTCAAAAGAAGTATGTAATTTTAAAGATAATAAATAATCACAGGCTCTCACCACTCCCGGAAATAAGTTGATATCATAATCATCTAATATTAGGATTGAATTTTCATTTAATCTTTTAAAAATATATTTAATTTCGAAAATTACGTCTTTGAAAAAGTGGCTTCCATCTATAAAAGCAAAATGAATTTTTGGGATATCAACTACTCTTAAAGAATTAAAAGTAGCCGTTGAAAAAAAAATCAAATATTTATTAACAATATCTTCCCAAGGTTTTAATAATTCTAATCTTGAAGTTTTCCCTTGAGATAAATCAACATGTGAATTCCAAAAGAATGAAATCCTATTAGGTAAAATATCGAAAGTGAATATTTTTCCATTAAATTTATTATCATCTAAAGACTTAGCCATGCATAATGATGAGAAACCTCTAGCAGTACCAATATCTAAAATATTAATTTGATCAGCATGACTCCCTTCAAGTTCAAGAAGCAAGTTTATATATTCAGAAACATAAGAATAAAGAATATAACCATGGATATAAGAATTCTTTGTTTTTTTAATTACATTTTGCAAGGTAAAAGCTGTTTTTTCGATGAATTCTATATCTGGAGAATATTTTGAAAATAGATAATGTTTTGATATTTGACTGTTTTCTAATTGATTTGATTTTTCAAAGTTTTCCTTATACTTTGCAAAATTACTTACAATGGGCTTTTCTCCGAAAGGGTTATGATAAGAAATCTTATGAGTTAAAAATAAAAATTTTGAAGCTGGTTTAGCTAATTTCCATAAAATTTTTTTTAAAATCAAATTAATAATATTTTTAATCATTAGTTTTTCTACATAATATCAAAAATAAATAAATTTTTATATTAGTTTATAGTTTGTATATTTAAAAAGTTAGATAAATTTCTTACTTTTATTTTTTTCTTTTAGCAACTATTGCCGAACCATATGTTTTAATTAATTCCAAACCAGCGTGATTCATTTCATTAATTATTATTCTATAAGGGTATGTAAATGTTGTTACATTTTGGGTTAAACAAATAGTAGTGGGCATAAAATCAAAATAAAAAACACCTTCCTTGTTAAGGTATTTTTTTATTGAAGAAAAATAATCAAAAAGTTTGTTTTTAGGAATATGGGGAACTACATAAGTAGATATTATTAAATCATAAAAATCTTCAGGAATTTTATCATTATTTATTTCATAAAATTTTCCTTGTTTAAAATCAAATAATGTATTTAAAAGATATGAGTTTCTTCTTGCTTCTAATAAAAAAGCTTTGCTAATATCAGCGCACGAATAAGATTCAGGCTCTAGAAATTCTAACAAGCCAAACCCACAACGCAATCCTCCAGAACCATAATCTAAAACTTTATAATTTTTTTTTAGTCCACATTTTTTTATTAAAAAAGGAATAAAAATGGAAGCAGTTGAAAAATAAGTTATTGAGGAAGGTACATTTTTGGAGATTCTTTTGGCTTTATAATTTCTTATCTCCTCTATTTTCATAAAAAAACTTTCAAAAGATTCATTTCTTAATCTTTTGGGAGAATCGATGGATCGATCAGATAGATAAACTGGATGGGTCTTTGAATTATATATACGCTGAGACTTTAACCATCTATATAGACCAATAAATTCCCTTATCGTTACCCTAATTTTAAAAAAAATCTGTTTGAAAATATTCATGGTATTATTCAAAAAAATATTAAGAATATGAAGGAAGAGGACATAAGGCCTTTTAGTTTATTTGATGAATACCTTAAATTAGCACAAGAAGACTGTAAATCCTTTTTTAATAGCGAGGCAAAAATAGATTTCAATTGTCCAATACATCCAGAAATCAGGGGTTCTAGTATCTTTAGCAAAAACGGTTTTAATTATAAAAAATGTACCAAATGCGAATCAGTTTATGTTTCTCCAAGACATAAATCAGAAGATTATGAACTATTTTACTTAAAAGGTAAATCTGTTGAATTTTGGTCTAAAGAATTTTATAAAGAAACGGAAAAAGTTAGAAAAGAGAAGCTTTGGGAACCGAAGGTTAGAGAATTAATAAGAAATCCCTTGCTACAAAAAAAATTTCAGGACTATAGCGTAATAGATATTGGTGGAGGTTTTGGAATATTCGCGGAGACAATTGTGAACAAAAATCCAAAAAGGGTCATAGTTATTGAACCAAACAAGAAACTTGCCGATATATGTAGGAGGAAAGGTATAAAAGTTATTGAGAAGTTTTTTTGTGATATAGAAATAAATGACATTCCAAAAAGCTCAAAAATATTTACTAGTTTTGAGTTATTAGAACATTTATATAACCCTAGAGAATTCCTAGTAAAGGTTAAGAATTTAATGCATAAGGGTGATATTTTATATATGACTACACTTACAAGCTCTGGATTAGATATAAAAACCTTAGGTAAAAATTCGAATGCCGTTACTCCCCCTCATCATATAAACTTTTTTTCAGTAAATGGAATTAATGAATTTCTTAAAAAAGAGGGTTTTGAGGAAGTTGAAATTACTACTCCAGGAAAACTTGATTTTGATATAATCAAAAAGAATAAAAAGTTTCTAAAAGAGAGTTTTTTATTGGACCTCATTAACAAATTCTCTGAAGAAAGCATCGAAAAATTACAAATTCTACTAGCTGAAAATAAAATGAGTTCTCATATGTTGATTAATGCAAGGTTATGAAAAATATTTGTATTATTCCCGCAAGAATGGGAAGCTCTAGATTTCCAGGAAAACCTTTATATAAAATTTTAGGAAAAGAATTAATCCAACATGTGTATGAAAATTGCAAGAAATCTGACATCTTTGGAAAGATCATTATTGCCACGCCAGATAAAGAGATAGAGAATTTCTGCAACTATATTGGAGCAGATTGCATAATGACATCAAATGAGCATTTAAGAGCTTCTGACAGATGTAATGAGGCAATTTTAAAGCTAGAGAGATTAGGTGAGTTTTATGAAATTACAACCATGGTTCAAGGAGACGAGCCCTTAGTTTCCTTTAAAATAATTAACAAGATAACAAATGCACTTATCAATGATGAAAATTTAGTTTGTGCTAATGGATTTAGTAAGATTAATCATGAAGAACTAGAAAATAAAAATTGTATTAAAGTAGTAAAAGATATTTTTGATAATGCTATTTATATGTCTAGGAAAGCGATACCACATAATGCGAAAATTGATTCAAATGTAGGGAAACAAGTATGTGTTATTCCATTTAAAACAAACTTTTTAAAACAATACAGTATTTTAAAAGAGACTCCTTTAGAAATAGCAGAATCGATTGATATGTTAAGGATTATTGAACATGGGTATAAAGTAAGGATGGTTAAAGTAGAGGGGTTTTTTCAACCAGTTGATATACCCGAAGATGTTGCAGTAGTAGAAAAGTTTTTGTTATTGAATAAATCTATAAATTAGGTCTCAAAGAATGAAGCATTACTGAATCCATTGAAAATGCAATAAATTTAGCTCCATCTTCTATAGTTTTTTTAAGTTGCTTATTACAGGGATTAATTAAGTGAAACCCAAAGGGAATATTATATTCTGCACATAAATCTCTTATTAGATCATATGCTTTTTTAAATTTAGGCGAATCAAATTCACCGCACACTCCCAAGGATGCTGATAAATCATATGGGCCAACAATTATGGCATCAAGAGAATCCGTACTTAAAATTTGCTCTAAATTTTTTAAACCTGAAGAAGTTTCAATCATAGCTACTAGATAAGGCTCAAACTTACTCTCAAGTTCATTTTTGAAATTTATCCCATATTGATTAGATTTTGCAAAACCAACACCTCTTTTCCCAAGTGGCGGATAAGTTATTGCCTTATAAATATTTTCTAATTGCTCCTTATTCTCAACCATAGGAACAATAAAACCTAGAAAACCACTATCTATTACATCTTTTGCTGATTTAACTGTATTAGTTTGTAATCTAACGAAAGGTAGTACTGAATTGATTTCTATGGATCTTACTATTGAAGGCAATTGATCTCTAGAAAATGTTCCATGTTCCATATCTACAACTATCCAATCATAAGATTTTGTTGCAGATAATATTTCTGCAATTTCAGATGATGGAATCTGCATCCATGTCCCAATGGAGGCATTAGAGTTTTTTATCTTTTTTCTTAATTGATCAACTGAGCTCATTTGTAAAATCAGAAAATTGATAAGTGAAATGCTTAGGCTTCTGATTAGAGTTTAAAACATAAGTTCTATATGCGAAGTCAATTGAGAGTACAGCAGCAGCTTCAGAATCGGATATTGCGTCTCCAAAAAATATATATTCTTTCACTGATTTTTTAATGAAAAAGTTATTAATATTTTCAATTTTCGATTTAGGACTTCCATAAATATTTTCAATAGGTATATCAATTCCTAAAAGAGTAACTATTTTTTTAATCTCTTCATGAGGGGTAGCAGAAACAATAAAAGAATTATTTTTATTTATTTCTTTTAAAAAAGGTAATATACCAGGAACCCATTTAGAATTTAAAACCGAATCAATTGCAAGATTACTAAATTCTTTCAAATAAAAATCAATAAGTTTTGGTGTTGGTTCCAATTTGCAGTATTTGATATATAAAGGAATTTTTTCATATCTACTTAATCCTCCATTCCGTAAATGATGACTCTCAATTGAATCGATAGCGAATTTATATTGAGCAAATAATTTAGAGTAAGCTTTTTTCTTAGAATCAACAGATTCTTTGATGATGCCATCAAAATCAAATATAAAATATTTATATAAATCAAAAATATTAGAATTTAACAAGATATTTAAATACTTAAAATTTAATAGGAATAATCATCTATTTTATTTCTTTTAATCGAGTTTGAAATAGAGGGACAACAAAACCCTGATCCATGAATAAGTTGATAAAAAAGAGACAAAGTAAAAACTTCACTTGTATGGTATTCATCAACATTTAAAATTACAGTGTTGTATTTTCCCTTTATTTTGGGTTTTTGAGCTGAAATTAAACAAGCTTTACATCCTGTCTCAAAAGCTAAATCCAATGCTAAGCAAATGTTTTTTGAATATCCCGATGAACTTACTCCGATTATCATAGTTTTAGAAATTAATTCCTTAGTCAATCCTCTTAGTGAAATAGTTAACCAATTTTTAACCCACTGCTCATGTGAGACATCATTAATAAGAGAGCTTGCCAATATTCCACTTCCAGGAGCAGATGCAGACTTATCTGTCAAACGAGCAATATCTATAGCTCCATGATCACATACTGCTAGATTACCCCCATTACCGACTGTAAGAATTCGAGAACTATGATTAAAATCTTTTTGAACTTCGGCCCAAACATGAGAACTAACAATCGTCTCAAAAACCTCACCAAAGTTTGAAAATCCTGGTATCAGTCTTGGAGATTGACTAGTTTGATTTAATGTACTCATTTTTAAATTGGAATCTATTAAGAAAAATTATATTTTGTAATTATAGGATTAATAACAATTTTTATTATCTAATTTACCAGATATTTTCTTAAAAAAATTTATTTATCTGATATTTATCTATTCTAAATAAGTTTATCACCAACTTTAAGTTTTATTTTAGATTCCCAATCAGTAACTCTTAAGAAACCGTCAATAGTTTTTACTATGAAAAATTTTTTATTAACAGATACAATATCTCCCACTTTATATTCAGTAAACCCACTTAATTTCTCAATATTTGCACTTTTTAGTTTAATTATCTCATCACCAACATAAGAAGTTGCACATGGTCCTGGAGAAGTAATGGCACGGATAAAATTAAATAATTTTCTAGTATTAGAATCCCAGTCAATAACTTCATCTCCTGGCCTCCTTTTTTGACAATAAAATCCCTCAATAGAAATGTCATCCTGAGATGTAACTTGGACCCTACTCTCTAGGATTAATTTTACAGCTTCATGCAGAATTAAAGGACATTGCTTATAGGACAACTTTAGAAGAGTCATGTAATTATCTTCATCTGTTATGGTAAAGGTTTTTTGCAAAATAATTGGGCCAGTATCAATACCTTCATCAACATAATGAACAGTTATCCCAAATTCTTTTTCATCATTAATTAATACCCAATTTAGAATATTTCTTCCCCTATAAAAGGGTAATTTGCTTGCATGACAATTAATGGTACCTAAATTTGGTAAACTCAAAATTTCTCTTTTGAATATTTGATCAAAGGACATAGAAACAAAAAGATCGCAAGCATAACCAGAAATTTTCTCTATAAATTGACGATTATTTATATTAGAGTCTTTAATGAAATCTATGCCATTTTCAATTGATACTTTTTCTAGGTACTTATCGGGGAAACTATATCTTGGACAAATAAAAGATACGTTTAAATATGGATTTTTTAAGAACAAGTTCAAAGATTCGTGAGCCCATTCACCATCAGCAAAATATCCAATATTTAATTTTGAGGATTTTGTATTCATATAAAATTTTAATCTTCTAGTTTTTGTACTAGTTGAGGACTACTTGGTAGATTAATTAATCTATTAACCAAATTCTTTGCATTGTCCAAAGGGCCCCTAGGATTAGAACTGTACATAGGCAGATCACTTAAAAGATTCCATGCAGGCCTTAGGAAAATACCTTTTTGATAAGAAGTTTTTAAAATTTTCTCTTTAATACCAATAACATTATCTAAATTTTGTTTTTTAATGAATAAAGAAATCAGCCAATTATTTGATTTTAATATCAAGTCTTCACAGTGAACTAATTTTACAAAGTCTGAACTTCTTAATCCTTCCCGATATTTTTCAAAAAGAATTTTCTTTAGTTTTAACTTTTCATCAATTTTTTCTAATTGAGATAAGCCTAAAGCCGCATTGATATTTGGCAGCCTATCATTCCAACCAATTTCATCATGAAAATACTCCCAGGGATGATTAACCTTAGCTGTTGTAGATAAATGTTTGGCTTTAGTTGCTATTTCCAAATTATTAGTAATTATTGCACCACCGCCGCCACTTGTAATAATTTTATTTCCATTAAAACTTAAAACACCAATTTCCCCAATTAGACCACAATGAATTCCATCAACAAAACTCCCTAAAGCCTCAGCCGCATCTTCAACCATTGGAAGTGACCAGTCGTCGCAAATTTTTTTTAATTCCAAACATCTTGAGGGATTCCCAAAAACATGCACAGGACAAACTGCAGAAATTCTTCTCCCTGTTTTTTTATTAATTAAAGATCCATTCTTGTAAATTCCAATTCCCTTAAGAAGTTTCTCTAGAGAATAAGGATCCATGCCCAAAGTATCATTTTCAATATCTACAAAATGGGGGAAAGCACCTAGATGTGCTACTGCATTACAAGTAGCAACAAAGCTTAATGGTGGGACTATTACCTCATCATTTGCTTTAACACCCACTAAGTGAAGTGCCAACCTCAGGGCAACAGTACCATTAGATAAAGCGACTGCCTTCTTAGCATTTGTAAATGATTCAAGTTTTGACTCAAATTGATTTACAAACTCACCGGCAGAACTAACCCACCCTGTTTTTATACACTTTTCTGTATACTTGAGAGCATTTGAGTCTGCAAAGTCTGGTTCATGTAGAAATATTTTATTGTTCTGATCATAATGATTTAACGCATCAGAAATTAAATCAACGACAATTTCTTCCTCGGATTTATACATTAAAATTTATTTTTATTATAAACTTAATTTAAGGAAGTTAAATATGATTTTCAAAGGAAATAAAGATTGATTAATCTTTTTCTTTTCTTTCATAAAATGATTTGAGATATTTAATAAAATAAGGAACAGATAGAATCAATAGTCTAGCTTTAAAGTAATGGAATCATTCCCGGCATTAAATTCATTAGGTAATATTTATGAAGTTTTAAGTGGTAAATATATAGAATCAAAAGATATTAAATTTGAAGTGGATAAAAGAGCATCATATCTTTTTAATCAAGGATACTCAAAAAAAAACATTTACATTTCACACTCAAGTTCAATAAACTTCTTTTGCGATTTATTTGCAGTATGGAAAGTAAAAAGTTTAGCTATTTGTATTGAACCATCAGTTGGCAAGACAGATCTTGAAAACATGACAAAGATTGTAAAGCCAGATTTACTATTAATAAACCAAGAAAATAATAATGAAAATTTAAGTAAATTTAAAAACAAAATTGATTTAAGCATAAAGACAAAAACTTATAAAAATAAATCAGATATAAATTTTGAACCTTTTTTTGAAAAAGATCCAGTTTTAATTCTTTTCACATCAGGATCTACTGGCCTTCCTAAGGGAGTTTTACATACAAGAAAATCTCTAGAAAATAAGTGGAATATCTTAAAAAATGAAATAGCTTACTCTGATATACAAGAAACATTATGTCCACTTTCAACAAGTTTCGGTCATGGACTTATATGTAATTCTCTCTTCCCATTATTAAACTACTCAAACCTTCATATTCTTGAGAAAAGAGACTTACAAGGACTTTTAAAGATACCAAGCTACATAGTGAACAAAAAAATCACTTTCATGAGTAGTGTTCCTTCAATGTGGAATGTCATACTAAACACTTCAAAATCAATTAACTCAACTTCGATAAAAAGGGTCCATATTGGATCTTCTCCTCTTAGTGTTCGTTTAGCCACGAATGTTAACAAGTGGTTTGGTAACAACCCTAAGATATTTAATACATATGGGATTACAGAAACTGGCAGCTGGATTGCAGGTGGAGAAATTTTAAAAGAAAACTGTCAAAGAAGAGATGGTTTTATAGGTTCATGTTGGGATGGAGATTTTCTATTAGTAAAGAACTACAGCAAAGAAATTAATTTTAAGGATATCATCGAGGCGAAGCAAGGAGAGCTTGGGGAGATATGGATCAAAACAGATTCAATTATGGATTGTTATTTGGGTGCAGAATCTCAAACAAACTCAGTCAAAAAGAATGGTTGGTTTTTAACAGGCGACTTGGCTTATAAAAATTCAGATAACGAAATTACCTTACAAGGGAGAATAAAAAATGAAATTAATGTAGGAGGGATGAAAGTATCTCCGGAAGAGGTAGATATAGCTCTTGAAGAATTAAGTCATGTAAAGGAGGCCTGCACATATAGGGTATCTGACCCATTACTTGGGGAAGTTCCTCACTCTTTAATTTCTATTGAAGAGAATATTATGGATATTTCACATGAACAGATTTTAAAAAATCTAATAACTAAATTGTCAAATTATAAAATTCCCAAAAAGTTTAAAATAGTAAAGGAAATTCCCAAAAATTCAAGAGGAAAAGTTGATAGATTACAATCCAGATTAACGGGAATGAAAATAGAGGGAATTAAATGAATCAAATGGACCAAACTTTAAATCAAATTAAAAAAAATTTAATTGAAATATTCGTCGAAATTTATAATTCAGAGATTAAGAACATTCATGAAGACTATTATTTTAAAGAACATATTGCATGGGATTCTATGAATGGATTGATGATAATGATTCAAA